>Ga0123342_1004109_pt1 | contig 22618 bp, 13 predicted proteins | sample Turbeawhitnodule_FD_89960 | JGI IMG/M metagenome (GOLD analysis project Ga0123342, IMG submission 89960) | Root nodule microbial communities of legume samples collected from Mexico - Turtle bean Mexico white nodule | ecosystem: Host-associated > Plants > Roots > Nodule | place: Mexico: Nepantla... | reverse complement strand
ATGTGATTATTAATATCTGAGTAGTTGGGCTGCTAAGGAGTTCTACCATATTTGGTGAAGGGAGTTTTAAATACTTTTGGCAACAATATTTTCTTAAGGATGCATTTTCTTTTGTTTCTTATGCCATGAATATTTTGTGTGATGTTGTGGAGTCAGTTACATGGATCAAAAGATGGCAATGTATTTTTTCAAAACCAATGGTTTAACTCAACATCTACAATTTTTGGGCTATCTTCAATTAGATCAGCTCTCTTAACTAGTGTTGTCATTGGTCGTTTTTACATGTGTCTAAACTATCTTAGTCTCCACACAGTTTTACCATCTTTTCCTGGTAGGTATCATTTTATTAGAGTAGTTTTACTCTCTTTCTTCGTATGTTCTTTCTACAGCTGTAGTCCTGTAGAACTCTATAATGATGCAATATCTATCTAGTGAGTTGAGTGCTTAAGCTCTAACTGATCTAGTGTATAAAAACTTCTTGTATCTCTGATTCAGTTGGGTTCAACAATATTTTTCACTTGAGTAGAAATACTTCTTTCAACTATTCTCTAATTCTATTACACTTCAACTTTCTCTCTAATATCCACTCTCAATCATATCTTGTATGAACACTCTTCCAACTTACGACTTGGATCTTATGCTCTTGTTGGCCCTTGTTGCGACACATTCAGTACTAAAAACATTAAAGTCTTAGAAATGGGGTTTAGACCTAACTCAATCCTTCAAAACCAACCTATAAGATGAGGTTTGTACTTATATACTTTGTTTTAGCCATATCACTAGTTAATGAGACTAAATTACACTCCCCCTCAACCCCACAAAATTGATGTGTAAGATAAGGTTTACATCTCGGTTATATACTTCATTTCAATCGTATCATAGTCAATATGGAACTAAATACCATCCATGAGGTTGCAGGAAAGGCTGTTTTCAAACATAAATAGCCACTGGATTTGTGGCTGTAGTAAAGTTTCCTTTAAGCTTAAGAGAGACCTTTCTATGACAAATAACATCTGATGCATTCTTTAATTTCTTTCATCCAGCTTGAATGATTTATATCTCACTCTATTTCTCCATTTCCTTTTACAAAATCATGATAGATCATGGATATCTATACTTGTGGTATGGTATGATCTCTAATTTTCACCTCCTTCCCAGTGCTAGTGGGTGTTTAGAATCTTCTGAGTGTCAAATTCAACTTTGACAAACAGAACTAATAATATCCTTACGAGAACAAGTATGATGTAACAAGATTTGCATTGATATACATTAACAAAAGCCAAAATGAAAAACCTTACCTTCATTCTGTTCTGCAATCTCATCAATTTTCTTGAAAACTTCGTCATTTTCCCAAAATAGATCCCATCTCAAATTCTCAGAAATCCTGAAAACCCCAGAACTAATAATCTCTCCCTTCCAATGCTTCAACTCCATTATTGGTTGATGGTATACTGAATGATTTGATGGGGTGCCAAGTGGAACTATTCCTCAATTTCTAACAATTTAGAACTGTTCCCATGACAGAATGGGAATGATCTCGTCCCCCTTTCTCTAGTGGAAATGATTGTGGGAGTCCTAATTTATAAAATATCTCTGTGAATAAGTCTTTCACTGGTAATTTTTCATATCTTATACTAAATTTGCGAATGTGTCATCCCACTGTAAGATTTTGGGGATGCAAAAATAAATCATGGACCAAATGCTGCCTTATAGTAATAATTACGTTTGAAGGACTGATACTGTTGTAGTCATTCTAATTTAATTGGTTATTTGACTGACAGCAAACCCCAGGCACGCCCAGTATTTCAGGGTAATCAATTAAGACGAAAAAAAATTCCGTGGACAGCTGAGGAGGAAGACATGTTAAGGGTATCATTTTTCTTTCTTCCATACTTCTTCTAAGTAGTATGATTTCACACCTTATAAGTAGCTAATTACATTATGTTTCTGTGTAAACAACACTCCTGGGACATGTATTTCTTTTGCTTCCACATCAATTCATTGTTTAAGAACAATCTCATACTATGATAGAAAGTTAAAGGATGTGGACCCTCCTATGTGTTTCTTTCACCTTGAGTTTTTGAGTTTTAATGTATCTCAACGATATTATATATATTGTATATGTGTGTGTGTTTTCAACTGCTGTAATAATTGCTTGTTTTCTCTGTGAAGGAGGGAGTACAGAAGTTTGGTTTCGATGACCCAAGGAAGTGGAAAAACATTTTGGCTTTTGGTTCTCATGTGTTTGAGAAAGTTGGTAAGCGTCGTACATCACAAGACCTGAAGGATAAATGGAAGAACATGTGCAAAGCTCACTCAAAATCAAAATGAAAGGCTTCATCTCAAGTTATGCTTGAAAGAGTGGTCATCTGTCTGCCGCCATTCCTCATCCGACTACCAGTAGTCGAAAATTAGGTAAAATTAGTATTCTCTATACAAGGTCCCAGGTCTACCCAAACTACTTAAATTTTGTATCTTATTAGATGTGGACAGCCTATGTGCCATGCACTTCCTTACTGGTTTGATGATTATCATTACCGTGTTCTTTCACTTCAGGAGATATTTAGTCCTTTTAAAAAAGAGAAAATGTTGCATTAATTCCTCTTTTGATAAAAAGGACAGGACCCATATCCACAGTATCTGTACCAACATATATGGTTCAAACGAGGGTTTTGTGTCGTAATATCTTGACCTCAAAGCACAAGAATTATGGTTTGTGGATCTTTATTTATAGCTTCAAAATTCAGAAGTTAGTAAAAATTGTAGCTTGCTTCTTTGCTAGTCCATAATGTTCTATGAATGAAAACAAAAAATAAAGAGGCAGATTGCATTTGCATCAAGATGTTGGTATGGAATATGTATTCACCTTTTGGCTTTTGAATGTGCTCAAATTTCGATATTTACAAAATGTTCTAATTTGAATGTTCAAATTTTGTATTCACCTTTTGGCTTTTGGCTTTTGGCTTTTGAATAGTATCCTAAGATCATTTTGGTTTACCAGATTAATCTGGTTGAGCCAAGTGTATGACATCTAGTTATTTATACATGTATGTATATTGTTTGCTTATCTAATGCATTCCATTTTTTCTTCCCTCAAGAAACTCGGCAGATGATCTCCATACTGTCACACCTAGTCTCCTATTACATGTACGGCATCGCCTTTACCCTTACAAGAAAGTTGCAGAATCTTTTGCCAAGAAAAGAGAATCATGGAAGTGGTGCTTTGCATGAGATTTAACAATTAGGTTGATCAGCTCTGATGCCAATAACAATGTTGATTCAGATCTACCATTTAAAATCAATTGTCGGTGTAAATTTTCACATAAAGTAGTCGCTTGTATTATAAGGTTCTAGTGAAAATGTGAAATCTCGATGGTATATCTCTTAACTTGTTTTACACAAGTGCTTTATGTGAATTATCTTTTCACTTACAAGTTTATCATTCTTTTCCTCCTCGAATAATCTATTTCCTATTTGTCTCGTAATCGTATTTATAGTTGTGTCATACGATTGCCTTTAGCATCAGTTTTACATTACCATCACTTCATTGTAATGTCTAAATTCGCTTTCTTTAGTTTTAAGTGGGAATTTTTAAGGCCTCAATGATAAGAAAGTAATTCACAGATGACATAGCTATGTAAATAGAGGAAAATCATGGGATAAAGGTGAAGTAGGTCTCGAGAATCAGGCTGTGAATAGCAGGAAAACATGTGAAATGTTGCTCGTGATATTGGAAAATGTTGAGGTGGATCTTTCTGATAATCTTCCCCTTAAGAGGTCAAATTCAGCTATTGTATAGAATCCAAAGATGAGTGTCAGAGTTCATTCAAAGCACTCACAGTCACTTGGAAAAACTCTTTCCATGTATATACTGTAGTCAATGCCTCTACATTTAATAACCTTATTTTCTATCCTCATGGGATCAATTATAGCTCTTCATTTACAGATCCTTATCTTGTAACATTGCTATTAATTAAAGTTTTTTGGAGATGAGAAACTGATAAACTTGTGTATATTGCATAATTCAAGATGGTTCTCCTGCCATGTGAAGTTTATTTTAAGCTGACACCTAAGACGGACTACTGTTAAAGTCCCTTTGAGCTGTCAATTCAATTTCAAAATCATAGGTTGACCAGTTTATATATACAGTTCATAATCGATCCTACTAAGAACTATGGATGAAAACCAACTTCCTATATGGGATATTTGCATTTGCTATTTATTGACCAGTTTTTTACATGAATATATATATATATATATATATATATGTATATATATATATATATATGTATGTATGTATGTATTTAGCTAAATTACAATTCTGTAAAAATGAGTATCAAACATAGAATGGCAAAAATAAAAATAGAATGACCAAAATTATGAAAAAAGATACAGAAAGGACCAAATAACATTTTATTCTAAGGTGTATTTTTTTCTGTCTGAAAAATATTTGGTATATATGCAGCAACAATCCTTTATCCGTGACTTCCAATTACAAGTAGGTGAATCAATTAAAAAGCGTTTGACCATAATTCCAAGAACATAAGTTAGTAAAAAGTTTATTCTTTTTCCAACTTTTCAGTTAGACAAGTTATCTTTTGTTTAGACAGCAAAAGTATTGTATGAAAAAAAGACAACAAAAGTATGATTATCCCCACCACATGTTAAGAACATGCAACTCTTAGTTGCAGTAAGCAACACGTGTAATTTGCAAAGTTGACAACAACAACAAAAGAATTCACTCAACCCAGAAAATTCTAAGTAAAAAGAAGAAAATAAAAAATAAATAAACACTAAGGATTTGAAGCAATCTGTGGCTTCACAAAGCACAACGGTCACATGGCCACTTCTCCAAACGTGACAACATTTAACACCAAACTTCACTCTTGCTCCTACATATCCCGCTCCATTCCTCCCACATCATGCATCAATTCCAAGTGTGTCATCACCACCACCTTGCCTTTCTCAATTCCCACCACTATCCACCATGGAGGGCTGCAAAAACTCCCCTCTAAAACCATGGAAGAAAGGGCCAACAAGGGGCAAAGGTGGTCCCCAAAATGCCTCATGTGAGTATAGAGGTGTTAGGCAGAGAACATGGGGCAAATGGGTGGCTGAGATAAGAGAGCCTAAGAAGAGATCAAGACTCTGGCTTGGCTCCTTTGCCACAGCAGAAGAAGCTGCCTTGGCCTATGATGAGGCTGCAAGGAGACTCTATGGTCCTGATGCTTACCTCAACCTCCCCCACATGCAACCAAACCTCATAAACTCCACCACCAGATCTCAAAAGTTCAAGTGGTTCCCTTCCAAGAACTTCATCTCCATGTTCCCTTCACGTGGATTGCTCAACCTCAATGCTCAACCGAGTGTCCATGTCATCCACCAGAGGCTGCAACAGCTTAAGCAAAAAGGGGTGGTTGCAACAACAACAACAACTCAACCACCACATTCTACTCATCCAAGGGTGGCAGAACTTGAGAACTTAGTCAGCCAAAACCACTCAGAGACTCTGCCTCCACTTCCCCAAGATTCTCAAGTTTCACCACCAAAAATAACTGGTGATTCTGAGGAGAAACCCGAGATAGACCTGCTTGAGTTTCTTCAACAGATGGGAATACTAAAAGATGAAAGAGAGGCAGAGAAAACTGATAGCTCGGGAAGCTCAACAGTGTCTGAAGCTGCATCAAGAGATGAAAATGAACAAGCAGGAGTGTTTTCTGACATGAGTAGTGTTAACTGGGAGGAATTGATTGAGATGCATGACCATGAAGTTGTGTGTAACTATCTTGCATCAGAAGAAATCCAGTTTGAAGCATATGACATAAACGAGGACCTTACTTTCTCCACTTCCATTTGGAACAACTAAGTTTTTGAACAAAATACACCTACTTTCCTATGGTTGAAACTAGTTACACATTGGTTCTGAGTGGATCAAGTGTTCAACCATGTTATAACTATGATCAGAAGGTGTTGAACCTTAGGTTACTTATCTGTTATCGATTGTGTCTTTTAGGATAAAATTTCTTTCTGTTGTTTATTAGAGGGAAAATAGTTTATCATAAAAAAAGTGGCTGAGTGAAAAAGGAGCTTAGTTCAGTCTTCAACAACAACAAAATTGACAAGTTTATCAGGATTTTGGTTAAAAGGTGTAGCTCTTTCTTGTGATTCCTTCGTCTTATTCTTTGCTCTCTCTTAACGAAGTGGATCACAATTAAGCATGCTTTGGATTTAAAGGATCTAATTTTTAGTTACGAATAAAAGAATTGTTAAAGAATATAAAATACTTTTCTAATTTTTATTTTTTGGAGCATGCTTTTTAAATTATTGTCCATAATGAAGTTAAGAAAGGAGTTTTTATCCTTAAAACACACTTCGATAGATAAATTGTATTCAATTAAACTATTAATTAACGGTATAGGAACAATATTTATATATTTATCCATTACTCAAAAATAATGAATATACCTACTAATAAATAAACACATAGCACAACTGGGAAATATCTTAAAAACTAACTTTTGATTATTCTATTATTGTATAAATAGTTTTTATATTTGATAATTTATATGCATATTTTAACATACCCAAAAGTCTAAAAATATAATCTTATAGATTTAATCTAAAAATATAATTTTAGCATCATTTCAACTCAATAATTATTTATTTATTTATTATTACTGGTTACTTAGTTATTATTACTGATTTCTCAATACATTTTTTATTTATTTATTATTACTAATTACTTATTTATTATTAATGATTTGAGAATCGGAGAACTTTTTTATATTCACTTGGAACAATTCCAATTCATCAAACAAGTGTTCCAATTCATCAAATAAAAACATAATATATAAACAAAAGTTCAAATTTTAAATCTTATCTCCTAATTTTTTACTGCTAGTGATGAAATGGTCTTATATATATTTTTTATATTTTTTTATATTTTTTATTATGAATATCTTGTAATATTAATAAATGTGAGCATAAAGTTTCTTAGACTTACCTAGATCATAAGAGTTATATAGTATTTATGTAACAGTGTATAAATACAACATAATTATTTTCGTATTCTTTATTATTTTTCCTTTATTATAAAAGGATAAGCACTACTGATAAAAAAAAAGTTGTCAGTCTAGGTAAACAAATTCGTAATACTATATACAATATTAAAGAAAATAATTAATAGCAAACACAATCTTAATATCAGCAATAATTTAGAATCGTGTCTTGGAGAGATTAATTAGGCAAATACATTCATCAAAAAATTCAATTTCTTTAGCAAGCTTAAGATTTAATTCCTAATTTTGTGGGTAAAAAATTAAAGATATAAATTTTGATCATTTTAATTCATACGTAGCATTAGTTCACGTTTTCATGGGATTTTAAGAGTATTATCTTACCAAACAAATAATCAATTTCTTTCCCAAGAATAAGTCTTAATCAATATTAACATCACTTATTTAGCGATAATTACTTAGTACAGTATAAGACCACCTTGTCAACCTTATTCAAAAATCAATAATGTTTGTTTGATAAAAAACAGTTTCTTCTTCTACCTTCATATTTTTTGGTACCTCATATAAAACATGAAAATACTTTTTTATTTTTTTTATTTTTTTATATCTCATCTTCATATTTTGGATTACACAATCCTGAATAGTATTCTGAATTATATAATTCGATTTGATAGTAGCTTCCAGATTATGTAATCCAGACACGCATTTGAAAAAAAGACTTTCGGATTACGTAGTCCAGAAGTTAAAAAAGACTTATAGATTATGTAATCTGAAAAATAATCATGCATCTGAAAAGAAAACTTCCAAATTATATAATCCAGAAACTAATTATGAATTTGAAAAATAACTTTCAGATTACATAATCCAGAATATTATAGAGACATTTTTTAAAATACGAAAATTTATGGAGATGAGAGAAGAACAAGATAAAAAGTCTTGATAATATTCGGGAACAAAAATGTAAGACAAATTCTTCCTACACCCAATCATTTTGAACCTTCACCCTACATAATTTAAATTTTCAAAAATGCCTTTTATTTCGAAAATAAAATCCAGAATTGAAATTAATACATTCTGAAAAAGTAGATCTAGAAGAGACTATTTCTGGAAATAAAAATCTGGAAACAAAAATCAAAATTCCATTCCAGATAAAAAAAATCCACAATACAAAAAATTTGTTCCCAAAAAAAATATCCGGAAAAGGGGGTTTGAAATGTATTTTTATACATACCTCCCTTTTATCTAAGGACATTTTCGTCTTTTTCAATAAAATTGGGTGCAGTAGTATGGTAACCGGTAAAATAAATACGTTACCATTTTTCTTTCTCTTTCTTTCACCATAAAAATCTCTTGTGAATGACAAAATTTTACAACTGCAGCCTTTGAAAAAAGAACTGTAAAATGCACTTAGCATATATATTTATGTGAAAAGGCACAAAGAATTATGTATGTCCGACCTAGTTGAATGATTTTCTGCACTGGAGATGGAAACATCTACAAAGGAAGTTGATGAAGTTTTACAAATGATGTGAAACATGGTATGAAAATTGATTGCCAAAATGAAGCAGAAAGGTTTTCCTTTCCCTCCGGAAGTATCTTGGTAACCAAGTTCCTCAGCTGGTGGTTACCAGACACTGGTGAGGTAATCCAAACTGTTTGTTGTGGCGAAGTTGTTTCCTCCAAGGCTCATTATGTAACTTGTAATGCAAAACCTTGTTTAACACAAACACTATTAGTCAAAAGACCAAATATATATAGACAAGGGAAATGACACAAAAAAATGTTGTATATATTATGGTACATGCATCACATCTTTATAGACAAACATGCTCATGTACTGCAATGTAGATTATTCATTTTTCAGTTTGCATATAATGTTTCATGATACAGCATCATGCTTCTGTTCATCTATAATTTCGGATTTTTTACCAATCTGGTGAAATTTTACCTCTTAATTACTAGAATAGGTAAAGTTTTAAAAAATTACCAAAATGGATTAGTCGTGTCAAGGTGACGACTTTAGTGTATTTGAACTAAAGTCGCTAAAACTTTAGTATAATCAAATTTTAATTAAAATCGTGTCAAGGTGACAAGACTTATCCATTTTAGTAATGTTTTAAAATTTTACTCATTTCGGTAATTAAGAGATAAAATTGCACCAGATTAGTAAAAATCTGTACAATTTCTACTGGTCATAATATATTGAATTTGGAATTACTTGCCACATAACCCAACAGCATAATTATATCATAGGAAACCATCTTCTCCTACAGTCTCATAACTGAATTAGAAATTGGAAATTAATCTTTTTTGTGAAATCTTATAGATACCCACTAGTTAGAAAGTAGAAAAAATGGAGTTAATTAGTTGAGTGCTGGAATAATTAAAAAAAAGTAAGGCATCTTGCATATAAATAGGAAGCCAGGTTGAGAACAGTAGTTTTTGTTTGCTTCCAACTTTATTTTCTTTTTATGTTCTCAGGGTTTGAGTACCATAACACCTAGTTGATAACAGCTTGCTGAAATCTAAAATGGTTTTGACAAATGAAGAAAAGTACCTGTATTAAAGTAGCAGAAACATCATCCTCAGTCAGTTTTAAGAACTCAATTGCCCAATCATCAACATATCCAATAGCAGTTTTTTGCCTTTCAGCTTCAAGCAAAACAGAATCACGGTACAAGAATCTTTGCCATATTTTCTGAACATTTGCCAGCTTGAATTTGATTTCTGTCTCATTGAATCCCTGCAAGAAGACATGGATTGCAAATCACTCAACCAATGTTTCCTAGGATGACAACTTTATGCAGTGTCTTGATTTAATTTGTATGATAAATTATGCAATAACTCAACAACTAGAGAAAAAACAGGGAAAATAAATACCCGAAGAATCTTTAACAAGTTTGGAATTTCCTCTTCAGATAGTCGAACTGCAAAGCTATCATAGTTGAGAATATTCTCGTATGGTAGGAAAATCCCATCCTACAGAACAAGAAAACAAAGAGCCAAAAGGAATGCAGTTATCATCATTGCTAATTTTAGTCATTTAACAATTACTTATGAAACACATAACAGACTATTAACATAAAAAGAGAACATAAGCCACTTTCAACACTAACCAATAGGAGTGAATCATTTCTAAAGTACTCGTGAGATTTAAAGTGATGAAAACATTCTGAAGATGAATAAGAAATAATTCCAATTCGTTATGAACAAGCTCATCAATCGACACTGAATCGTGAAACACCAAACTATTTTTTGAATCGAATTATGCTAATAACTATGGTTATGAATCATCATTTTGTTAAGGCCCATTGCTAGCTGAGTTCAAATGCAATAGGATTTTTCATCTAGCCAAATGACATACACCTCCTTAGCAGTGACAAAGTCAGGACATTGGATAAAAAAACTGGCTAGCAATAAACTAATGATAAGAAATGATAAAGAGTTTGAATTACTACCTGAATGACCACAGGAATGCATCCTTGCAAAATACTATCTTCCATACGACCACTCCAACCATCTCCAGGAAACACTCCGCAGAAAACAGAACTTGCTAGATCCAGGTGGTAGTTTTCAGTACGCTCTTGGGTCACAATGACGTCTTTGGCATGCTGTTTCCCAAGTTTTCCATCCTTGTTAGGACTTGATCCAAACTCCTCTGCCAGCTTCTGTCTGATGCCCATGCTATACCTGCACCATTTCCAGCAAAATTGAAACCAGATATCCTCTATAACATTTAATAATATATCTAACTAACTTCAGCCGACCAACAACATAATCAACAATGTTTGATGACAAGAAAGTGAGAAGCTATTCAATTTCGTAAAAAACATTAAGCAACAGGAAATCAAGGTTAATAATTATGGAAAATGAGAACATGTATATGCCATATTAACAGCTTCCTTCTACAAATTCCAAAATATTTCTCTACAGTAAACTTACGAATCTTCGGGTCTTCCATGAGGGTACGCTGGTCCTAAATTCCCGTTGAAATAGAACAGTGTCTTCCGCTCCTCATGGGTCCTGAAAACAAATTGTAACATGGTTGTATTGTTTCATTTGAAGAACTTGAATGAATAGAATACAAGATCAATCATGATCAGAAAAAAAGAGCATATGACTGAGGTGAAAATTAAATTTTGGACAAGTATGTACCGAGCCCAAAGTTTTGAAGTCAACACGTTAGCATCAGGAACTTTCCATGCAGGAAGCACAAGATCTTTGTCAGGGTCAAAACATGGATGAATGCCTCTTTTGTCGGAAGGAATTGTATCCCAGTTGTCAGCCCAATAGGCTGTAGTTGAATGGTTATGCTTTGAATTTGTGTTTCCCCAGTGAACTAACATCATGCTATTCCATATCTCCTTAGGAGCATAGCAAGCACCTTCATCCCAAGAAAAAAACTGCCTTCAGAAAAAAAAGCGAACTAATTAGCATATGCTTCTCACAAGAAAATACAGTATAAGTTTCTTTGTAAAAAAATGTTCAACATGTGATAAACAATTCTCCTTACCCAGATGTGGTCCCTTCCTGATGAGTGATTCCAATAAGGATATTGATCAACAATGTGAGTATATGCCTTCTTATAATATTCCAAAGTGAGAGAGCTCCTCAATCCCATATGCTCCTGAATGTTATAAAACAAAATGTAAGGAGAAAAATGACAGTGTAAAAACAAGGAATCTGTAACCAATGCTTCATAAATATATAATATATATACATATTACAAAACAGATCTACAACCCTAGAGTAGCATAACATAATATGAGCATTACTGATGGTAAGAACAAAGAAGTAATAGATAACTCAGGATATTAATATCCTTCCATTCTAAAAGGGAAAAGAACATCGCATGCAACTGTCTTTCCCATTTTGAAAGTAATTCAGGAACATCAATGGAAGGCAAATCCATGCACATATCATAACATAGATGTTAGTGTTGAATGACACGCCATCCAATCAATCACAGATAACTCAGAATGATCTAAAAGCACTGCGAGCATGCACAGGCTGAAACACTGATGCAGTTAGTCTTTATACACATGCCACGTGCAGAAACAGATACTCAACAGATATATTCTGGTAAAAATAACAATTAGTAAAATATACCTGCAAACTCAAGTGGGGAGCATCATCAGCACGAGTTATTATACATGAATCAAGAACAGGAACGAAGAAAAAATCTGCCTCTTCACCATTTACTGTTCGATGAGGACTAGCTAGCAAACTTTCATAAAGTGCCATCTGCAGACAAGTACCCGCACAGGATAAATATACTGCTATAAATGTTATATTTTATCAAATGAAATGCTCAAAGTCATGAAATACCTGGGCACCATACAATTGATCTGTCCATATTGTTACATTTTTGTCATCATAAATTCTATTTACGCACTCTAGCTTAAAATGGCGTCCCTGCAGTAACCAAAATTGAATAAGTTAAGAAAATAGAAAGAAAAAAAAGTAAATTTTTTTATCTTAAATGTAATCAAGAGTGACATTCAAATTATCCTGACCTCAAGAAGCAAGCTGTTGAACTCTGGGGGCAAATCATAAACATATATAAGAGGCCTTTTCTTCGCTACCACAGCATTGAGATTAATCATCTTTCCATTGGCATGAGTATCGTCAACAATATCAATCCGAGCAGGACGAAGCCAACTAGGCCACTCTATTATAGAAGAAATGGCAGATGGCATGCTGCAATCTACTCCATACCAGCCCTTATCACACTGAAAATACACTATATTCACCTTATTTACTGACATTAGATGGAAGTGAGCATTCTCACACTACATATACACAATGTTTTTATCTACATACAATGAATGGACATAGATTGAATTTATTCAGCACCGAAAAGATGAGTGTAGTTTTATTTTATCTTACTGCTGTTCCCCTATATAAACTTGTGGATGTCATTTAAAGGAACGAAGGTAGACACTGTTTTGGACAAGTAATAACTGGCATTTAGTGTTCCAAAGAGATTTCATTCTAGTAACTGTTAGTGTCAATTAGCTTCACATTATATAGGCTTCTTAGTTCTACTGAGTGCAAAGTCTCAACACTGATGACCAAAACCACAAATTATCTAAAACTGAAACAGCATCTGTACAAAGGTTTTGAAAGTTGTGAGTCTCTGCTATTTTGTTCATGAATTTTCAATCCTTCACTGATCTTTCATTCCTTTGTCTTGTTTAACTGTTTGCTTATAGGCTTATTTTCCTTCAGTTTCAATTACTTGATTTCTAAATAAACATGGTCAAACCAACTTTTCTAAGAAAAAGACATTTCAGTATGGGCTTAAATGTTATAAAATAATTTCCTTTACCATATATGTATTAGTAGTAATTTATTTGCCACTAGTCAATCCCTACAAATAAAAAATGAAAACAATAGATGATTGACAGTTTTTCTCCCAATAAACAGACAACAAAATCCAAGTGCCCCAACCCAATAATAAAGAAAAGAATCACCTGACAAAATCCACCACGACAATGACCATGTCTAGAGCATTGATTAATACAAACAGATTCTACAGGCACTTCACAAAGTCGGCCCGAAAGGCCATCATATTTGCAGTCGCATTCTTCTTTAATTTTTGCCTTTCCAGCATATGCATCAGCTGGGTCCACATTACACCAACCCCGTATGCTACCATTAGTTGTGAACACATCTTGGTCAATTTTTGTCCAATTCACTATTTTGGGACCATCAGGTTCAGAAGGTGGACTGAAACAGATTAAAGGAGTGAGATTTGAATAATACATATTGAGAAACTTCACCAATGAAACTCAATGCTAGGAATCTGATTTTACATACATATATTGAAACCCACATGTCTCTGCCAATGGTCTATTTGGATATTTTGTGCCTTCTCCACAGAAGCACATTGCTCTTGTCTTGTCACAATTGGCAGGGCAAATAGAGACTACCCATCGCCCAAATTGAAGATCTGGTGATCCTTCATAGTTGCATTCCAATTGCCGTTGTTCAGTGCACCCATCCCCTGTCACCTCAGAAATTAGCACGAGTTCAGGCCAACTAATGAATTAAATATGCCTTTGTGCAATAACCAAATATATTCAAGAAATGGTAGTGACAAGTTATGTAATTTGTTTTGTTCTGAAATGCCTTTGTGCAATAACCAGATATATCAGAGAATGTTAACGTCAATAGCAACAAAAATTATTAGTCAAAAAATTTAGAAGTGACTAGTAAGAGAATTGAAATATTAAAAAAGCTTAATTTTTTTCTGATTAATATACAAGGGGAACAACATATATATATTAGTTCTAACCTATTATTTACAGAAAAGAAAACAGAAACAAATTTACTTGGAAATATGCTGTTCACATGGCACACAAATAACACATTATCTCCATCACATTTATTACATGTCAAGTTGGTGAATGGATATCTATTATTCCTTGCTTGCAAGAAAGATCATGGAAGCACTGCACGGAAAGCTCCTTAGTTAATGTAACTGTTAGTTAATATGTTGCTGCTGAGGCCACTGTCTGTGAAGTGTAAGCCTATCTGTGTTTTGTGGTACCATATTGGCCTGAATTCTTACAAGCAATGATAGTGGTAGATTTGTAGTCACATAGAAAATCTCTCAAGGGCTCCATTTTTTGTTGAGGTCTTCCAGAACTACCTTCATCCACAACCCTCGACATTTAACCTTGCAACCATATTTTGTTTTGTGCACCTCCATTCACCAAGTTACCACTTAAGAAAATGTATTATCATGAGGTGGATCTCCTATCAACAATGGATCCGACATAATCTACATGTGTATACACCTTCAATGATAGCTCGCCCCGCTCTTAAATAGAAATCCATCCTTGAATAATCTTCAAATAATGAAGAATCCCAGTTATGACTTGAAAAAGTCTCTACCATGGATCATGCATAAGCTGGCTAACTACATAAACTATGTCAAGTTGGGTGTGGACTAGATAATTAGCTTTCCAACAAGCATCTCATATTAGACTTTGTCAACTGTTGGAATTCCTTATTCGTTCCCAAGGTACCACAGTGAAGGAAGCTAAGGTTTAGACATGGAAGCAGAGCCCTCAAGGAGCAATGTACAAGCAAATTACATATATATTCTAGATTTAACCTAGTATAAGTCCACAAACAGGAAAAAACACATCATTCATTAGCTGGTAAAATAAATGTTTGTCAAAATGAGTAAACCTACCATACTCACTTCTCGTTAAACATGAGGTAAGCATGATGTATCAGGTTAATAAAATGACAGAAGGAGGGAAGCGAACTAACCAGAATAACCATGAAAACATCGACACTGTCCCAATTCTCGATTACAAACCCCCTGGCCGCTGCAGTCATTTTTGCAGTTATTGACACCTATTATCTGTTAATCAACAATATTATTACAGAGGCAAAAAATACTTTTGATAAGAAGATATCAAGTCAATGCCAATAACAACCATACCTCTTCTGAAAAACTAACTGGCAGAAACATGAAGCCTCTAAATTAACAACTCGAAGAACACAAGAATATACACACAAAAAAGACCGAAATAATAGAAAATGGCATCAGTTGTCACCTCAGTAATGTTGACTTCCTTAATAACAGAATCACAAGCAGCAAGCCAATGGCCAATTTCAGCCTTCCATGGTGCACCCTGATAAACAACTGATCCGTGCAAGTCAGCTGGAAACTGAAGCTTGAAATCAACTGCAGGTTGTTCCTGATCACGGTTGCTCGGAAATTCAGCCGAAGCATTAGCTTGGATGCAAGAGTCTTTAGCTATCTTAAAATAATTGAAAGTAGGTGTCAAAGGGAACATGAACAAATGTACTACAGAAACCAATGCCACAACAGAAGCAATTGTCACCGCAAGGGACCAAGAACACCTCCATTTGTTCTTGGACAACAAATCCAACAAGTCCCTTCCCATACTTAACACACCACAACACAACACTACAAAACAAACTCAAACCCTTCTGATTCACCAGGCTGCCTTGACATCATAACCTGAAATGGCATCAATAAAATCACTCTTCATCACAATGACCAACATCATACAAAGTTGAACTAGACCCAATTGCCTAAAACTACGAAAGCCTTTTTTTTTCCTCGTAATTAAACGAAGAGAAGAAAGCAGTGGCAGCAATTTACTACAACTATTGCAAAGCACAAACCCATTTAGATTTTAAACACAAAAACTGAAGAATCCTGAGTTCAATAAACAAAGGCAACCATCACATGATCCTACATTAGTATTCTGACGTCTGCAAAGCGTTGACTCACCTTTCACGGATCTGAATCTCCAAAACACAGAACCTCATCCGCAGTTTCAACGTGGGCAAGAACCAGTTTGCCCAATTCAACAGCTGAGTTATAAAGGTGGATCCTTTGAAATGCCAGCTACCTCAAATCACCAAAGGGTCAACGAAAATACCAAAATTGATTTTTTGTTTTAATTTTCCTGCTCTTTCTTTTTTTTTGTTCTCCGGCAACTTTCTCGACCCACGTTGTCAGCACTTCAATTAAGAACATGGGACCACTTCCTCGTTGTTGGCTAGTTCCTCTTTAATGTAACATTCAGTTCAGTTTCGGTTTCACATTTAAAGAGATTGGAATGAGTTTTCCTCATTCAGAAACCGCCAAAGGTTCTCTTCTCTTTCTCGGAAATGAATCATGTCCCAACCAAACTGATTTTCACGTTAATGTATGAAAATACCATTTTACCCTTCCGGCGTTGAAACTCCAAATCATCACAGAACAATCATTAGCTATAAGGCTCAGACACCGAGACACTTATACCACACAGAACACACGTATGACAATTGTAATAAGATAATTCTAACATAAATTTAAAAAGTAAAAATATATTAATTTATCAAAAATTTAAATTTATTATATAAATTTTTATTATAATTATAAAATTCAAAATATCTGTGTTAAAATATATTTATATATATAAATTTTTTATCTTACATTTTAGAAATTGTATATATCTTTTGTGTCTATATATTATATCAATGTCTATTTCTGTATCTATGTTAAATAGATTATTATAGATAGATTATTAGTCATGTTTGTATTATCGCCTTTGTATTTTTGCACTGGAAAACTGTTTGATGAGAGAGTTCTACTGTATGGATAATATTGTCAATGGAAATAATTATTAAATTTGATTAACACTTATGAATAAGTAGTTAATTTAATTCCTAAAGTTATACATTATTGCCATGTTACCTTTTCAAAAATAGGAAAAATTAAATAATTTCCAGAACATCGAAGTTTTATTTTAGTTATAAAATTAAATCTTAATTGTTATTTTGGTAGCTGCTTATACGGTAATATTGGCATACTTAGAAATCAACGTTTAAAAAACATAAGTTGTTTTAAAAACTTGAAAAAAAAAAAAAATTATCATATTAGATATTATTATGAAACTTCACATATCAGCTAGGTTAACATCTCAAATAACAACAATAATTTATCAACACAGAAAAAAAATACTATTAAAAGAAAATAATAGAAAAACTATATCAAAATTCATATATTAACAAAAACAGTATATGGATAATTTATATCTATTAATAAAAAAATTATAAGAAAAAACTAAATAAAAATTTATTAGCAAGTTTATCAGCACATATATTAATTGTAAGAAATCCTAAACATGATTTTTCCACATTGTTAAGATAAGTGTTCTACCTATTATAAAACATCCAATGAACATTAATTTTAATTTTAATAATATACGATACAAACCAAAACATAATCATATAAAACATAAGATTCGTCTTTTAAACTTGTTCATAATTTCATAAAACTCGACTACCAAAACAATTTTAACATCAAGAATGTAAAATAAAAAAAATATAGTGTACTCGATAAATAATTACTGTTAAGATATAAATAAATGAAAATGTCCCTCTGTGCAGAAAAATGTCAAAAGGTTCCAATTATTTAGAGAAATTAGTCCACATGAAGATTTGGTTTCCAAAATACTTCAAATGAAAATTTTATCATTCTAGAGGTTTTGTAATATAAATTCTATCGAATACTATTTTGTTTATTACTCGTAGTTATGCCAATATTGGTTTAAGGATTAATTGTGAATTCATTCCTTATAAAATTTGTATAATGTTAATTTGATACTAATTGTTAAATTTAAAACATTTTGATGGATTTAAAATAAAAATTAGAAAAATCCTTTATTTGTTTAAATTTAATATTAATTATTACATTCAAACTAAGTCTGTGGGTTACTTTTCAATCAAAAGAAAAATTGAACCATATCACTAAAATATTTTTAATTATACATTTACTGGTGCATTTATTACTTAACAATATTATTTGACTTTAATATTATATTAGAAATTAAACAATATTAAACTGAATGTTGATTTTATTTTGAGTCTTCAGTCAAAAAAAACAAACTAAAGCATTAATAGACATTTATACCCTTGCAAAGTATTCAACAAAAAATTATAAATTAATTTTATACATTTATTATAACAAGCATTGAATAAAGAAATTATTTAACAATAATATAAATTACTTTAGAAATCTTTATTAGTTAATATTTAATTTAATCTCTATAGCAATTTTATTTTTTTTTCAAAATTAATTTTGATTTCATAATTTTTTTTTATAATATATTACTAAATGATAAAATAATAATATAAACACATCATACATCTCTCAAACCTAATAATTTATTTGAATAAAAACAAAAATAACAGTAATTTGAGAACCAATAATTGGTTGGCCTGCATGTAGCACAGTATAGTATATTGGGAAAAGTAGTCCAAAGTTAATAAATATAAAATAATGAAACAAACATTACTTTTATACTATTATCATATTAAGATTGGAATATATATATATATATATATATATATATAATTATACGGTATAACTCTACTAAACATGTTGTTAAATATTTTTGTATTGAGTTATTTTTTAAAATTGATGATTACATTAAAAGTCTTTTCACACAAACCAATATGCAAAATTTAATATTAAGTTTAAATTGTGATTTTTTTTATATAAATAAAAAGTAACGTAATATATATTAACATATGAATCGTTTAACTGTTATACAATTTCAATAAAATACAACATAAATAGTTATAATAATATAAAATTATAATTTAATAATTAAATTAAAAATAATTGTTTTATAAATATATTAATGATATAATATTCAAGAAAACTTACACGGGTACAACTTAACTTAATTTATCTTTTATATATACTATCTAATTTTTTTTATCATTGGATCAACTATAGTAAAAAAATAAACATATTCATAAATTTAGTTTTATATATAAGTAATGTTTTATGTATTGCAATGTTAATTTTTAATTAACTTTTTACGTCTATAATTTCGTATTTTTTATACTATATATCTTAAAAAAAAATCAATCAAGTTTAAAATAAATAACAAAAACATACTTAAACAAATATTGTTTTCTAATCATGCGTTGATTAATATAATAATGGGATCGCACTTTTTTAAAAAAATGAAAAACAAAATTAAACAATTAAAATATAAAAATGTAGAATATAAGAATATATAAACTATTAAAAAAATTACTAGTACACTGTAGAATAATAAACTTGTCACTTATTAAAAATATTTTTTAAAAAGTAGCAACAATTTTGTGAGGACAGGTATGGGTTTTCATTGTCTTATGCTCAGAATGATTCATTCAGTGATGTGTAATTTTGTAATTTAATCTGCAATTATTTTTATATACAAAAATTAAACTATTTTTCCTAATTAAAACTTACAACACAAATTTATCTAATAAATTAAAAAAAAATTGAGTAACTTGAAAATAAACACATATTATATTTAACATCTAACTGTATTTTAATAAGAATTATCTTTTAGGCGCTGAAATAAAATGTGTAAGACTTTTAAATATAACTTAACGTTGAACTAAACCAAATGAATTGAATGTATAATGACAGAAATAAAACGTTATATAAATTATTCAACTCTTCCATTAAATTACTATTAATATTATTATTATTACTATTATTATCATTATTATTATATAATAGGTTTGGCCATTTGGTGGACCCATTCAATCCTTTATTCCAATATTAATATTCAGATGAGAAAAATCATCATCTGGTTATGCAGATTTATTCTTTATATTTTTTTAAGGAATGATGCAGATTTCAAAAGCCAAAGAAAGGGTCATGTATATTTTTCATTGTAAATAAAAATGTTTATGAGCATTGATTCTTGTAATTCAAACTTTTTTATTATTGTTACAATAAAATTATCAAATAAAATTTAATTTTAAAGATTAAAAATAATTAATCATTATATTTAATAAATTAGATATTATTTTATAAATAAAAAATATTGAAATATAACAGAGTTTTTTACTATTAAACACTGAATGCCAAAAACAACTTGGCACACGATCCTACTACAATCATTATTCTAAAATATGGCTGATTCTTCTTATTATAGATCAATTTAGATTTGCACCAATATACATGAAAAGTCCTTTTTGTCCTTCTTGATTTGAAACACTATTTTAAGTTTCATTTGATTGGTTGTGATCATCCACACATCAATCTTTCCTTAATTTTTCATGTATAAATTCACGGTATCCATTGACCCTACTCCGTAAAAAAACACTTATTAGTAACCTTTTTCTTTCATATATTTATATCTACAATCTAAATCATGAAATTTCTGAAATGTTAGTCCAAAATTAATACGTGCCTTATGAATATATTCATCCAAAAAATTTATTTGGATAATAAAAAGTGACATTTCGAATACCAACATTTGAAATGCAATGATCTTACTTCAGATTTGAAAATTCAGAGTGCATAAATATATTTCAGATTTTTTCATCCGTAGACAATGTTCTGAATCGTGACATCCGATAAGAGCTCAAGACTAGGTACAATTGAAAAAGTAATGTAAAAACAAATTTGCTTACCTCAAAAGACAACTGCACCGCATCTAAGAGTAATGACTTCACTCCACCACCACACCAAACCACTACACCACCAACACCTCCACTCAAAGCGCATTCACCACAATAAAACACCTCTTTTGCATTTTTTTAAAAATAAATATGACAATGACACTTTGGTGTTTAAATTTTATGTTGAGTGCATGTTATAATTGAAATGGTACAGGAAGTATTAGCCACTTTTTGGTACTCAGCCCAAACATAATATTACTCAGTTTCTCGACAAGTCAGATTGCTCACTTAGTTGATGGCCATAATATTACAACCAGTCAATCTCTTAGCGTAGTAAGTTCATAGCGAGAAAATTAAGAAGTTTCTTCTTGCATCCCTACATTTTTCTTCCTGCACCCCCACATTGTTGTGCAAAGACAAAATTGTCCATATATAAAAACTGTACATTTTTTTTTGCATTTTGGATTATGAAATCCGGTAAATTTTTGGATTGGCGCTTCCGGTAAAATTTTAGATTGTCGCGTATGGTAACCTCTTGGATTGGTGCTTTCGGTAACCTCCTAAATTGGTCCTTTCGGTAACATCCTAGATTGGTGCTTCCGGTAGTACATGAATGACAATGCTAAAAAACATGCATTCTGAATTCGCCAATTTGTAATTCAAAATTTGCATTCCAGACTCAGAAATCCATAATTGAAAAAAATCATTATAATCCACCAATCCGTAATAGAAATTAGGCTTCAGTATTCAGCAATCCGAAAATCAACAATTTATGCAAACTTTACTTCCGAAACACTCCCTCGTCTAGAAAGAAACATGATTCATTTCCGGATTGATGAATCCATAGCACACTCCCAGATCCCGATTTCAAATAAAAAGTGAAGGTTAATTTTAGGGTTTACAAAATTGTGGAGGTACAAGGAAAAAAAAATGTATGGGTGCAAGAAAAATTGTCAAAAAATTAATATAAGTAAAACATTATTAAAATCTAAGAACATTCTCCCCCCACAAAGCCCATGACATAGTTATAAATAAGAGAAACATTTAAGGCAAAAGATAATGAAAGTTTTAACACTTAATTACATTAACTTCATCGTGAGAGTGTCTTTATTGTTACCTCTACCGACAAGACGAGAGACCAAGAGATAAATTAAAGAACTTGATAAAAGATAAAAATATTTTTTTTATTATTAAAAATTTGTAAATTTAGTATATAATATTAATTATAAAATTTTTAGCTACTAATTACTTTAAATTATATATAAAATTAATTTAAAATCTAAATAATTAGTAACTAAATAATTATAGATACTAATTTTAAAAACTAATTTATAATTTTTTATTAATAATATAAATTATTTTAAATTTTAATATTTTAATTTTTAAAATAATATATAAAATAATATAATAACTATTATTTTTTATTTTTATATACTAAACAGTTATATCATACATTTCTTATTTGTTTTAATTAAACTAAAAAACCAAGTAATGAACTCATTGAAAAAAAATTAACTAAAATTTAAAATTATGATATATAAAATAAAAGTATAATATATATTGTTAAGAATATTTATTTTCTTACCCTTTATATATATATATATATATATATATATATATATATATATATATATATTAATATTTATATT
>Ga0123342_1004108_pt1 | contig 22619 bp, 14 predicted proteins | sample Turbeawhitnodule_FD_89960 | JGI IMG/M metagenome (GOLD analysis project Ga0123342, IMG submission 89960) | Root nodule microbial communities of legume samples collected from Mexico - Turtle bean Mexico white nodule | ecosystem: Host-associated > Plants > Roots > Nodule | place: Mexico: Nepantla... | reverse complement strand
CTGTTTTACAACCTAATTAAAGAAAGAAATAATAGGCAATGAAAGCCAGAAATAATGAGTGTTTAAAGCTGTACAAATCAAATAAAATAAAATCACTAACAAATCTGTCCTAATAAATATAAACTGGAATCTGCACTTAATTATAACATAATTCTCCTAATTATGCAACAGTTTTTAACAAGAATCTCGTGATGAATTATCTTTGAAGATTTGATCTTTAACCAAGTCAAATGACCCTGTGTGATCGTGTTACCAACATCACCTAGTGAGATAATTCTTTGGTTGTTGTAGATGTATAGGTACTAGTAGATTATATATATATATATATATGTTGCATAATTAGGAGATAATTATTCGATAACTAGTGCAGATTCTGTTTTCTATTTATTAGGATAAGTTTAGTATCTTTTAGTGATTTGATTTAATTTGTATAACTTTAATTACCTATTATTTTTTGCTTTGATTACCTATCATTTCTTTCCTTAATTAGGCTGTAAATAATCTATAAATTTAGATTGTAATCATGTTTGTAAATACATTTAGAAATATATTCAATTTTCTTCTTTCAACTTGGTATCAGATCTGCTTCTACACTTATTTTATTTTTCCAGGCAGCCTTCATGTTGCAATTATTTTTTCTAGGCATTCATTGCTGCAATTACTTTTTTTGGGCAGCCTTCATTGTTGCAACTGTTTTATTTTTCTTTTCTCCATTGACCACCACCTTGCACCGTTGACGCCCCTGCCACCGTTGACCACCGACCACCGCCATTAATTGTCGGAAATTGCCGCTAGAAAAAATTTTCGGCAGATTTTTATTTTTTTTCTGTGAATAGGACCAAATTTTGCCAATCTACAAAAGCTTAGTTGGTTTTAAGATCTCATGGACTCCCTTAGTAAGACATCTACCTACTGTTCCTTAACTATGAGTGTCATGTTTGTCAGTTTGCTAAACATCATCGGACAACTTTTCTTCCCAATGGTAATAGAAGTTCTAAACCTTTTGATCTTATTCATTCAAATGTATGGGGATCTCCACCTAATTCTAATAACTCGGGTGCAAAATGGTTTGTTTCATTTATTGATGATTGTACTCGGGATACATGGATATTTCTCATGACAGATAAGTCCAAAGTGTTCACTTATTCTTCAATTTTTACCGAATGGTTCAAACACAATTTGGAAGCCCAATTAAGAGATTGCGTTCTGATAATGGAAGAGAATGTGAACCAAAACCTTTCCAAGTTCCTTAAGGGAAATGGAGTTGTTCATCATCTCCGTGAGGTTGCAAAAAGGAAAATTCATCATCTCCGTGAGGTTACTAGAACCATACTCTTCCAAACGTCTGTTCTTAGATCTTACTGGGGATGCAGTTTGACTGCAACTTATTTGATTAGTAGATTATCCTCTCAGGTTGTAGAGGGTGTTACTCTAATTCAGCTTATGACCACATTTTATCCTTATATTCCCATTTTGACTAGTCTTCATAATCGTGTCTTTGGTTGTTCTGCTTTTGTCCATGTTCATAGTCCTTATCGGGGTAAGTGAGATCCCCACGTCATCAAATGTGTCTTCATTGGTTATGCCCCCAACTAAAAGGGGTACAAATGTTATCATCCTCAAAGTCGTAAAGTCTATGTTTCCAAGGATGTCACCTTCGATGAAACAAAGTCTTTCTTTCCTAGTTCTTAGCTTCATGGGGAGAGTATTCAAGAAGCTTAGGTTCTTGAGTTGTCACCTTTTCCTTTGTAGTAGGATTTCATTCTTCGGGAGGATGACAACGACCCTACACCAACATCATTACTAGAGAAGAATACTCAGGACAAATATTTTGGGAAACAATATCAGCGAAGGCAAAGAGAACCCGTCCTGGTCGAACAACAACTTCAATTGTCCGAATCATAGGTAAGAACTCATATCCGTGAGACTCTTGAGGACACTTTAAATACTATTTTTGAACCAAACCTATATGATTTACCTATTTCCTTGAGAAAAGAAAAAAGATCTTTTGTCAAATATCCTATATCCCAATTTATCTACCGAAAAACTTTCTATGCGGCACCGAAGTTTTCTTTAAGCTATTAAGTCTATTAGAATCCCTACATCAGTACAAGAAGCTTTAAAAGATGAGATATGGATTCGAGCTATAAATGAAGAAATTGATGCATAAGAAAGGAATGAGACTTAGGAGATTGTAGAGAGACCAAATGATAAGAAGGCAGTGGGTTGTAGGTGGATATACAAGGTTAAGTATCAGTCTGATGGCTTACTGAATCAGTATAAGGCAAGGTTGGTTGCAAAAGGGTACACCCAAACCTATGGGATCAATTATAGAAAACTTTTGCTCCAGTGGCAAAAATGAATACAATCAAAATTATTCTTTCCCTAGCAGTGCACTTTGGTTGAGAGATGCATCAATTTGATGTTAAAATTGCCTTCTTGCATGGAAGCTTGGAGGAAGAAGTATACATGGAGATTCCATCAGGTTATGGCGTCACTAATGAAGGGAATAAGGTGTGCAGACTTAAGAAGGCCCTGTATGGCCTTAAACAATCACCTCTTGCTTGGTTTGGAAGGTTTACTCAAGCTATGGTATCTTTGGGATCTTTACAAAACCGAGGTGACCATACTTTATTTATGAAGCATTCTCAGGATGGTAAACTCATTCTACTTTTGGTCTATGTAGATGATATGATTATTGCAGGTGATGATGAGATTGAAAAATAAACTTGAAATGAAAGATTTTGGGAAGTGAAGTACACTCTTGGGATAGAGGTTGCTTACTCTAGACAGGAGCATCTTTATTACTTAAAGAAAATACACCCTTGATCTCCTCAAAGAGACTGGTAAGTTGCGGTGTAAGACAAATGGAGTGCCAATAGAGCAAAATCATAGGATTGAGAATGATGAGGAAAGCCCAAAGGTGGAGAAGACACAATATCAAAGACTTGTTGGAAAACTTATCTATCTATCACACACTAGGCTAGACAATAGGCTATGCAGTTAGTGTGGTTAGCCAATTCATGCATGATCCAAAAGAAAGACACTTGCAAGCAGTAAATAGAATTATTTAGTACTTAAAAGCCTCTCCCGGGAAATGATTGCTATTCAAAAAAGGGAAAAACTTATCCATAAAAGTATATACTGATGCTGACTATGCATGATCAATTGTTAATAGGAGATCCACCACAGGTTATTGCATGTTCTTGGGTGGAAATGTGGTGACATGGAGGAGCAAGAAACAAAATGTAGTTGCAAGATCAAGTGTAGAGGCAGATTTTAGAGTCATGGCTCAAGGGATTTGTGTATTATTATGGATGAAGATCATACTTGATGACCTTAAAATAAAATATGAAGCTCCTATGGGTTTGTCATATGATAATAAGTCATCTTCAGTATTGCACACAATCCAGTTCAACATAACCGAACAAAGCATGTAAAGATAGACTGACAATTCATTAAGGAGAAGTTGGATAATGGTCTCATAGTCATCGAGTACATTCCTTCAAAACTCCAATTGCTAGATATGGTCACCAAGGTACTTCTCATAAAACATTTCAAAGATCTTACTTGCAAGCTAGGAATGATAAATATACATTCACCAACTTGAGGGGGGGTGTTGCATACTTAAGAGATAATTATTCCATAATTAGTGCAAATTCTGTTTTCTATTTATTATGATAGATTTAGTATCTTTTGGTGATTTGATTTTATTTGTATAGCTTTAATTATCTATTATTTCTTTCCTAAATTAGGTTGTAAATAGTCTATAAATTTATATTATAATCACATTTGTAAATACATTCAGAAATATATTCAATTTTCTTCTTTCAAATATATATATATATATATATATATATATATGGAAAAATAAAATAAACAAAATGATAAGATAAGATAAATACAACTTTCATTTGATCATATACTCTAACTGCAAGTTTTCGATAAAACAATATAAGATGTGCCAGGTAAGCAAAAATGTCCCTAGGTGGCACAATATTTACATTAACAAAGTAGCAATTATTTTATTTTGTACTTAACTCTAGTTTAAGAATGGTGAGAAAACCAGAGAATGGCTAAATAAGTTAATAGGCCATATATTACTGTTAGAACCTTTGTTTTGGGATCCACTTCCTTCCTGGACAAGAAAGGGTGATCCATCTATTAACTTTACCCTAGTTCACGGGAAAGAGTCTAGGGATAGACCCCTTTGTTTTACACCTAGAAGATATCAATAGAATCACCTACAAACCAAACAATTTAGCAACAAAACTTGGTGTTCTACATACTGGCTTGTATTTTAGATATAGGCTTGCTGCTCCTTGTTTTGGAAAACAAAAATTCTTATGATCCATTTGATTGTTTATGAAATGTACCATAATTTGAAATATTTGTAGACAATGGTCCTTCAATATATTTTAAAGGACTATGATGATGTGATATGTAACATGGAGTGCTCTCCCTGAAAAGATAATTGTTAAAGGGGAAGAACCAAACTTAAGTGCCCTACCAAGTATCATACCTCATGGTTTGCGTAGCCATAAATACTATTTCTTATTCATTTAGATCTGTTGACTTTGTATACCTACTTTATGTGGGGCTTAGACACCTCATAATATCAAGTCCCTATCATGATCGTTTCACTTTCTTAATGCTGCAAATTTCTCCATGCAGGGAACAGCCGGTGTTGCAATTGCTGGACTTCTAGGTGCTGTAAGGGCACAAGGAAGACCGATGATTGACTTCCCAAAGCAGAAGATTGTTGTTGCTGGTGCTGGAAGGTTAGTTAGTCTTGTGAAAGGAAAGGATGACCCAACATTTATGATTTAATCTAATAGTTTTCTGCTCACCAAATTATTCAGATATATATTCAAATGTGAAACGTATGCTATAATATCTAAAAGAATTTCATAATGGATTGATATATTCTGTCACTTGAAAACTGTGGAAACATTTCTGATTAAACAAATCATATGCGCCAAACTTGTTACTGATAGAGTGGCTTGAGAACTTTGAAGAGAACATAACAGCCAGACCTTTTCCCTCTAGTTGCGATCAACTAGATGAATTAAATGTCATAATCTTCTGTTGTAAACCAGGGATTTAAGGATCTCAAAGAGACCATGAACGGATATTGCAAGGTGACCATTAGTTTTAGCAAACAAAATTATTGGAGTATAGTTTTACTCTATATCTTTCTTTCTAGTTCTGTTAGGTTATTTTTTTTACTTAAGCTATCTATCACCTCTAAAATTGATGATTTGACGTAGGTGACTTGTATTTATTTTAAGATGCATGGTTTCATAGGAAATAAAATTATGTGGACGACAACTCTTTTCTGATAATATTATGTGTTTGGCTTCTCCTTGGTATTAAAGTACTTGTCTTTTTATACAAGTTCTCCAACAAATATGTTGAAGATCTGAGTAGCCTTTATTTGTGATATTTTTTTGTTTCTTATTGAAGAAGGATATCTTATTTTCCTTACTCTTTCTGGACGACAAGATATCCTTCAAAATGAAAAACTAAACATGAACAAAAAAAATGGGAATTCAGTCGGTGCTTAAAAGAAAAACTGTCAAAACAGTCAAACACTTATATAGAAAATTTATATCTATTTGAGTAATAGAAAATCTACGCAAATATATTCACAAATTCTTGATTTCAAATTTATTTCGGTAATATAATCGAGAAGCAAAATTTAAATCAACTCATTGGAGATCTCACAAATTTATTGGAGATTTGCAAATTTAAACAATGATAAAGTTTTAGGATGGATTTACACTAAACCTAACTCTCATGTATCTTTCAATCATTTACACTTATTGGAGATCTCACATCGACTGGATAGTTAAATTATAGTATATAAGTAGATGCATACCTCACCTTACAAGTCGATTTGTAGAGTTGAGTTAGGCCTAAATTCACTTTCTAAGAATAATGATAAGTTATCGTCCATTTATGTTAATTTATTGCTAGAAAGCACTAACCGTTAATCCCTCAATAGCTAGATTCTAAGTTCCATTACTAAACATCAATCCCTGAAGTATTTAATATAGGATCTTGGTTTGAGATTGTCAAATGTAAAGCAACTAATTAGTTAAATCCTATTTCTAGCAATCAAAGTCATTAGGCTCATTTCAATATATTAAAATACTTTCCAATTAAATTCCGTATCTAAAAGAAATTGTGATTTAAGATATGTAATGGTTAACATAGGTTTTCCTTGTAGGTTTTGGGAACCAAAAAATATAAATTTACTCAAATCGAAGTCAAATGAGACATCATTGGCTCTTAAAATGGGCTCAGGAGATCCCAATGACTCTATCTATGGTGGCAGCAAGTGGGCTTTCCAGGAAAGACACATGAGCTACATGCATTGATACTAGTTGTTGCATGTGACGGTGTGTGGCAACTTTGTTGATGATGCACCTACTAGTTTTGTGCTAGCCGAAGTGGGGCATACCTCTCTGGCCCACCACTAACTTCAATGACGATGGCGGTTTTCATTGAGGTAGCAGAAATAGGACTCCCAAAATAGAAGTTTTGATACTAACTTGAACTATTTAAGGAAATAAATAATTGTTTTATTGATAACAATCATACCAATTACATTCTTATCATTTGACTTCAACATAATGAAATCCTTTTAAAATAATGAAATAGTAATATGCTGAAGTGAAATAGGTAGATTCAGAATATATTTTTTCATAATTACTATGGGGATATTGAAAATATTTTTTCCTAGTAATTTTCTATTTACTACACAATTTAAATATATAAAAAAATTAAACTATTAAACTATTTAATTAAAACGTTAATAACTATGGAATAACAAAGCTTAAAGTTAGAAAAAGTAGATGAAATTCCTTACAAAGTAAATTACGCATGAAACAACCTATCCTCTATGTTGCAAAGTAAATAAGTCCACCATCAGTATTGCAAACAATCTAGTTCAACATGACCGAACAAAGCACGTAGAGATAGACCGACATTTCATTATTGAGAAGTTGGATAATGGTCTTATAGCCACTGAGTACATTCCTTCAAGACTCCAATTGGCAGAAATGTTTACTAAGGGACTTCCCACAAAACAATTCAAAGATCTTACTTGTAAGTTGGGAATGATAGATATACATTCACCAACATGAGGGAGAGTGTTGCATAATCAGGAGAATTATTCTGTAATTAAGTGCAAATTTCATTCTCTATTTATTAGGACAGATTTGTTAGTGATTTTATTTTATTTTATTTGTACAACTTTAATCACTCATTATTTCTTGCTTTCATTACCTATTATTTATTTCCTTAATTAGGTTGTAAACAGTCTATAAATTGAGACTGTAATCACATCAGAAATACATTTCATCTATTTTTTTCAATTCTCTTATTAGCCTTGCTTCCTCGAGTTAACTTTCCTCTATATCGAGTATCTAGTGGGTATACCTGAATCCACTTTATACAGCCTTCAAGTGGTTGGAGTGGTCTTTTCTATATATTGTGGTTAATGGTGATTACAATCACATATTGGCTGAATGTGAGACACATAATGTCCATTTGAAGTAGAGGCTCTCCCCTCTGAAAGGGATGGATTTTAGATTGCACTATCCTCCAAACCACCCAAACACTTTCCCAAAATTTCCAGTGAGAAGTATGACAGGGATAAGAAAGAGACACCCCTTGGAAAACCTCATGTACTCATGAGTTAATAGTGCTGACTTGGTTAGCATCCTGCCTTTGGCTGAATTTAAATCATACTACTGTTGAGTTTATTTTCTTTGTTATTAATCTTATATGGTAGATGTCCGTACATTTGCTTATATGGTAGATTTAATTGGAAACTTCTATTGGTTTCATTTAGAGGACCTTTGTTTTAATGAAAGTTTTGAGTGAAGCGGTTGTTTCAATAGAATTTATATGTTGAATCCATTATAAGTACTCGAGTTAGGAGAAAATATTTTGTTGACTTACAAGAAGATATTGTAATCATTACAAGTGTGGTGTTGTAAGATACTAGAGATCTTTTGTAATCATTATTTTAAAGATAGGGTTCTCTATATATATGCTAATGTACTGTTTCAAATTATTTAATTCAATAAAGATCTTTTCTGTCATATATCTAAATCCTTTTCATGTAGGACAGTCATATTCAAGGCTTTTGTTGCTAATTTGGTTATATTTGTACTACTGCAGTGCTGGAATTGGGGTTCTTAATGCAGCCAGAAAAACAATGGCAAGAATGTTGGGTAATAATGAAGTAGCTTTTGAGAGTGCAAAAAGTCAGTTTTGGGTTGTTGATGCAAAGGTACTGTATATCATGACATTGATGTCCTTATTAGATGCAGTTTATTCTTTTGTAGTAATTAAATTTTATTTTTCATGGAAAGCTTAACTTATGCATTTCAAATTTTATTGCATTCATATGTATTTCTGGGGTTTGAGTTTCATAGCAGCAGTTATGAAAAGCATTGACAGAAGTGATAAAAAGTGTTTTTAAGAGTTTTGGAACTACACAAAATGTCAAAGCCATATATATGAACAAAACCTGAACAAAAAACTTGTTGATTGAATGAATTTCTTTTTTTAATGCTTTTGTTGATTTGTCATATAGATGGCCTTTGAAAATGCTTTTGTAGTCAATTATGTTGCATGATAACTATTTTGTGTTGTAAAGGCGATCTAATGTTGTTCTCAATGTATGAATCTTATTCTGCTTTTTTACTACAATGAAAAGGTTTTGATTGTTTAATGCATTGTCCTTGTTTCAGAGTCCATTTTTTTGCATGTTCATTTCACTTATTATTTTTTTGCAAATATAGGGATTAATATCTGAAGGACGTGAAAATATTGATCCAGATGCCCTTCCTTTTGCAAGAAATTTGAAAGAATTGGATCGCCAAGGACTGAGAGAAGGAGCAAGCCTTGAGGAAGTGGTTTGTGAGAATATTACATTAGATGATAATATGAATTATGAAAGCCATGATACGAAATAAATCAAAATTTAAGAAAAAAATCATTAAGCTATTTCTTTAGTTATTATCTTCTGATTTTCTGGGACATATTCTTAGCATTTGAATATAAACTTAATGAATTGGCACAACTAATGAGCCAGCTCATTTATGATGCCTATAATCCTAAACTCAACTCCTAATATAAGTTTCTCTGGCTTCTCTTCAATATATTTACAGAAAAGTGAACACACATCACAAACACACGTTCGTTTATAGCTGTGAAGTTTTTCTTTCTCGAATAAAGGACACAGATGAATTTAAAAAATATTCTGAGATTGTGTCTGAAATAGACATAAAGCATAATATATAGAAAAATTAATGTAACAAAGCTTTCCAATCTCTCACTTTATCTATTAGGGTCTCCTAGTTTAATATTTTATAGTCCACTATAGTTCTTCCAAAATTTCCAGCTTTTAGATGTGTAACTACTGGACTTGTTGCTTACATTCTTACTTACTGAACTTTGGTAACAGGTCAAGCAAGTGAAGCCCGATGTCCTCCTAGGATTATCAGCTGTTGGAGGGTTGTTTTCAAATGAGGTAAACAATCTGAAGTTTTGATTTCATTATTCATTGCATGCTTGTTTCATTAAGATTGTTGAATTAAGATGGCATCTATCTATACTTTAACTATTAAGAAAAAAGACACTTTGTCCTTGAAGATATACTTCAAGATTTGCTTTCCCATTTAGTTTCAACAAAATTCCCTTGCCTTAAGTCCCTTTCAGATATTCCACAATTCTTAGTGATGCCCATAAGTGAATCTCGTTTTATTGGTGCATGAACTGGCTGACTAGACTCATTGCAAATGCAACATCAAGTCTAGTGTGAGACAAATATATGTCGGCCAACTAATCTCTTGTACATTTCCTTGTCAATAGCAATATCTTCTTCTACACTTCCCAGCTTCAGATTTGGATCAATTGGTGTACTTGTAGGCTTACATGTTATCTTACCAGTTTCCTTCAGCAAATCAGTAATGTATTTCTATTGGGATATGAAAATACTCTGTTTAGAATAGGCTACTTCAATCCTCAAAAAAATACTTCAATTTTCTCAAGGTCTTCATTTCAAACTCCTTGGCTAGATGTTGGCTTAATAGTTGTTGCTCCTCTTCATCTTCACTTGTCAAATAATATCATTCAGCCTGATACACCAGTAACAATGTTACTGCCCTTGACTCAATGTGTTTAATGAACAGTGTATGGTTTCCTTGGCTTTCTTTGAAGCCCAAACCTATCATAACTTTAGTAAACCTTTCAAACCATGCTCGTGGTGGTTGTTTTAGTCCATATAATATCTTTTTCAGTTTGCAAATAGATTGGCAGCAGTTTTCCCATTGTATCTTCGGGGGCAATTCAATGTAAATCTCCTCTTCAAGTTCCCCATGAAGGAAGACATTTTTTATATCAAATTGTTGCAAGTTCCAACCATATTTAGCCGCTAGAGATAATATCACCCTGACTGTATTAATTTTTGCAATTGGAGCAAATGCTTCCAAATAATCCACTACATAAGTTTGAGTGAATCCCTTGACTATTAACCTTGCCTTGTACCTTTCAGTGGATCCGACAACCTTGTATTTTATAGTATACACCCATTTGCATTCTACTAGTTTTTTCCATTTGGAAGAGTAACCACTTTCCAAGTCCATGGTCTGTTTCCATTTTTTGTCACTCAATGCCTCATATATGGAGGTAGGTATTATGGTAGTGTTTAGGCTTATAAGGAAGGCTTCATCAATAGGTGAGAAATGTTTAAAGGATAAATAATTGGGTAAATGGTATTGTGGTTTGGTGGTACATTTTCTAGTATCTTTCCTAAGGGCAATTGGAATGTCTAGGTCCTCATAGGCTGGTGTCAAATCGGATTCAGGTTCCTTCTCAGTTGAGAAATCAGAGATTCATTCACTAGAGATTACATCATTTGGAAAAACAGTTACCTCATGTAATGTTGGATTGGATTCATGGACATGAGCAGATTCTGGAATGGTCTTTGTCTTCCTTGTATAAACAAGATTTTTCCCAAATCTTACATGATCCTCATCTTGAATGGATTTAGTGGGTTGAACTTCTTTCTCGTAATCTGTTTAATTTTCAGTCCCTATTTCTGGTCCAAGTCTAAAATCAAGAGACAACAGAGGAGAATCATCTTCCTTTATTATAGTCTCCCCTTGAAGATGATGTACGTGAAACTAACTTTGTAGCTCAAAAAAAGTGGCATCTCTAAACAGAATTTTTTGGATGGTAGGTGATAACATTTATATCCCTTTTGTGTGGATGAGTATCCTACAAAGACACATTTTAAAGCTCTAAGATCAAATTTTCCTCTAGCACCACTACGGACATGGACAGATACAGATTCTGCAGATATTTTTTTCCTGATTACTACAGAGATATTGGGAATATTTTTATCCTACTAATATGTTATTTACAACATTTATTTTCTATCATCCCATGTTTGTATAAAAAAATGAAAGAAATTTGAAAGGGGAAATTCTATCCCCCACTCAGAGAGAATCATGATATGGTGTTTACTGTTTTATGCTGCTTCCATCAATCTGTTGGCCAGTGTTGTTTGGTTCCTTTTATTGAGCTTTTAAAATCTTCATTCCTTTCATAGTAGCACAACCACTTGTATTCTTTGTATAAACTGAACAAAATCTCAAGGGAAAAATTGCCTGTCATTTCATGCTTTCGTAGACATAAATGTTTGTTTTATTTCTTTCGGCAACTTACTAATGACAGACATCATGTCCTTCAGGTATTAGAAGCCCTCAAGGATTCAACATCAACAAGACCAGCCATATTTGCCATGTCAAATCCTACAAAGAATGGTATGTATTCTTTTTCTTGATTGATATGTGCCGTGGAAGTGAAAAATATGGATTTATAATAGTGTGTATGGCACTTCCCTCATTTTTTTGACAGCTGAATGCACCCCTGAAGAAGCATTCTCCATTTTGGGTGACAACATTATTTTTGCAAGTGGAAGTCCATTCAGTAATGTGGATCTTGGTATAAGTTTGCGAATCCCCCACAGAATCTTTCTATATTAAATGTTTATAACCTAGTGATGGTGACATGAAAAGTATTAATAAAACTATTTGATTGTTGCTTTCTGGGAACTTAAGAACCAAGATGATTGTCTATAAACTCATTTCATATAGGCAGACTAGGATTCCTAGTGTTATTAGAACAGTATCCTTTCTTTTCTGTTTGAAGAGTAGGGAACCAAATTCCATATAATAGGTACACCTTCAAATTGTTTGTTAATGTTTATTCTGTATGGATTGTTTTCATTTTAAAGTAAATGTATATTTAGTTCGTTGAATTATTCATTTGTTTCCTATAGTTTCAAAAAACGTTTGTTTTTAATCTCTATACTTAAAAACATCTCCTTTTAGTTCCCACACATAACATGTTTAATCCCTCTTGGTCCCTTTGCACATGTTTTTAATCCCTTAGTCCCTACGATTGGGATTCAAAAGGGTATGTGTTAAGGGAAAACAATTTAATATCATAGGCAATTATAATTCTCATTTTCATTTATCTCCGGACTGAATGCTATTTTTCTCTTAAACAATTGGGAGATTTAGACTACATTCTTGGTATAGAAGTCGAGAGAAATTTTTTTGAACTATTATCCTCAATCAAATAAAGTATACTTGTGATTTGTTGCAAAAAGTTGATATGGAATATGGATGATGCTAAAAGAGTTTCTAATCCTCTGCAAGACACTCTCAAATTGTCTAAATATGGTTCTGATTACTTTGATGTTCCTACTGTGTACATATCCGTTGTCCTGGCTCTTCACTGTGTTACTATCACCAGCCCTGAAATTGGATATGCAGTGAACAAGGTGTGTCAGTTCATGGCTCAAGCTTTAGCCTTCCACTGGGTTGCTATAAAAAGAATTCCGAGATATTAGGGACTCTGGATCTTGGTCATCTTTTCCAATCCACAATTGTCATTTCTCCTCTTACCTTGCAAGCTTACCCAGATGCTGACGGGGCTTTTGACTTGGATGATAGAAGATCTACTCTAGGTGCTTGTTTATTTTTGGATCCCAACCTCGTTGTCAGGGTGGATTAAAAAGCAAGCACTTGTTGCCAAATCAACAGCTGAAGCAAAATATTAAAGCCTAGCATTTGCAACTTCTGAAGTTCTTTGGGTTCAATCTCTTCTTTCTGAACTCCAGATTCATATTCCTGTGATAATCAAAGCACAATTTCCTTAAGTCATAATCCAGTGCTGCATCAAGAACAAACATATGAAGCTAGATATCTTTTTTGTCAGAAAAGAGTGCTGCAGCTGAAATTGCTGATATTCTTACCAAGTCACTATCTAACTCTCAATTTGCTTCTTTACGAGACTAACTCAAGGTTGAGTTCCCACGAGCTTGTGGGGGAGTTATAGAGTACCTGAATAAAACCTCTGTTTTTGTGAAACTGATTGACATTTGCCACATTAGCGAAGTGGTTATTTCTGTTGAGTATAGTCCCACATCGATGTTTCCTCTTCTCTTCGACATGTACATGGATATCATTTCATCATCTATATCTCTCTCAAACCAAGTATAGATGATGAAAGAAAAAATTCTTCCGATGTTTCCTCTTCTCTTCGACATGTACATGGATATCATTTGATCATCTATATCTATCTCAAACCAAGTATACTAAAGAAATTTTGCAATGTGCAAACATGCATGAAGCTAAAGCTCAACCCATTCCACTCCTATGATCACATCTCTCCGTCTAGCACGAGATGGTTCAACATGCTTTGAAGATTCAACTTTATCTGTCCACTATTGGAGTTCTTCAATATGTCACCCTCACACGACCTGAGTTAACCTTCTCTTTCAATAAAATTTTCCAGCATATACATCAATCGAAGGAACATCACTGGAAGCAGTGACACGAATTCTGTTATCTTGCTCGTACTATTCATTTTGGCATATCATTGCATTCTCCATCTAATCTTTCTATTGTAGGTTTTAGTGGTTGGAGATCAGATCTAGATGATCGCAAGTCTACAAGATCGCAAATCACAATAGGTTTTTGTATCTATCCTGGATCCAATATTATTTCTTGGGGGATCACACAAGCAAAGAATTATTTCACGTAGCAGCATAGAGGCAGAATATCACAGTCAGTTATTTCATGTAGCAGCACAGAGGCAGAATATCACAATGTCACTGCTACTCTATCGGAAATGCTCTATCTGAAATGCTGTGGATATCTTCTTTGCTTCAAGAGCTGCCTTTAGTCACTATCGTTCCAACTATCTATTCTGACAACTTGGATGTTGTTCTCCTCTTAGCCAATCCGGTTATGCATTCCCGAAGCAAACATTTTGAACTTGATCTTCATTTTGTTAAAGATCATGTCAATAAAAGCAAGTTCGTATCATTCATCTCCTTGGACGATTTCAAGTAACAGACATATTAACCAAACCTATCTCTAACACTTCCTTCAATAGATTTAGACATAAACTTAAGGTGTCAATCAATCCCACCTTCAGTTTATGGGGTGATGATAACATATTAAAAGAATAACTAATTTAGTTATATCAGGTTTTCTCCTATATATGTTTGTTACGCTCTCTTGTAACAATGGTTTTTCTGGTATAGTTTTCTGTAATAGAAACTCCTTTCCTTTTCTTGCTTCTGTCTTTCTTACAAGGTCCAAGTTTTCTTCACTAGTTATGACGTATTGGATGAGCCAATTCTTTAAATACTACAGGTTGATTAAGGTAGAAAATGGGGAAGGGATGCCTCTGCTTATTATACCAGACACTTGTAAATAAGAGAGAATTTGTCCTTATGGAAATTGGATGAGCCAATTATTTAAATACTTAATGACAGGTGATTAAGGTAGAAAATGGGGAAAGAAAACTTATGCCTCTACTTATACCAGAATTTGTCCTTGTGAAAAATATCCTTAGCAGCTGTTTATTTGCATGAGTGGGATTAACAAAGGGAAACACAGAAAATCCAGATGTTTTATTTATATCTGCAAACTAAATACAGAAAGTTTTATGCAGTATACAATCCTCATTTCACATATATACAGTAACCTTGATACAGATTGACAATCACTAAACTTATTAAGCATTAAGCTAACCAAAGCTGGAAAGGATTTTGTTTCTTTTTCTAACTTTTCATTTCTCTTCAAATTTTAAATAAGTTTGTTTCTTTGGGTATAAATCAAGCCTTGTACTTTATTTAAACTTATTAAAATTGATATTTGTTCTACAATGTGCATAAAGTATATAAATGTATTTTACATTGGTAAAGTACTAGTTGGTACCAAAAAAAATATCTTTGGTTATCCTTTTTCTCTTGGTCTCAGTTAAGGGGAACTCAGAAAGGCAATTTCTTGTAATCATGCAGGAAATGGTCATATTGGACACTGCAACCAGGGAAACAACATGTACCTCTTTCCAGGGTTAGTTTACACTTAACAGTTTCCTATGATATTTTATAATATACAGTTAATGTTTTAAATATATTCTTTTGTTCCAGCATTGGTCTCGGAACTCTTCTGTCAGGTGCTAGGATAATCTCTGATGGCATGCTACAGGCTGCGTCTGAGCGGTATGTTTTACTTGATTTATTAATTTCTGAAAATACTTCTGTTATTAATTACTTCAAATCCAAAATAGGCTTTAAGCTGAAAAAGTGTCAAACAAATTTTGTTTCTCCACAAACTGAATGGGTCATCAAACTGTGCTGATGTAGTTAAATGTGGTGAATGGGAGTGTGCAATGAATATAGATTTAGTTGTAAGAAATCCCTAAAATCAAGGGATTGAGGTTAGGAGTTTATTTGGTAGATTTTCTACTCATTTAAAGTTTTTATTTCAGGAGATTTATTTCTTTTAATTAGGATCATGTCTTCTTTAAATACTCGTGTAGTGTTTCTGTTTTGGAATCAAGGAAAATAATTCCACAATTATTTCTACTGCCTACACGATTTCTCACACCATGTCATGAATCATCACTTATTAAAGTTTAAGATGTTGAGTGAAGACACATTACTGACATGAATGTTTTTATTTACAACAAACTTGCATGTAAGAGTTCTTTGGGCTTTAAGCGTGGACAATATATGGCCAACGTAACCTTGCATTGTAATTTATCTTGTATTTAGAAGAACAAGGGGTCATGAAAGCACCCTCTAAGGATAAGTTCTGTTTTTATACGACAGTGTATTAATATTGTTGAAAGGACTAATGAAAACTACGGAGGATGGTACCGTGTTGAGAAAAGAGAAACTGAGAAAGAATATAATGAATTCTTTATATACACAAATGAGTATTCTTATTTATAATGAAGAAAAGATGCAGTACGGACAAACAAAATCGATATCTAATAATGAGACATATTTGGAAATATATTTTTTCTATCAAATCTTATCCTATCTCCCTATCTAATGTAATCAATATACTTTGAATGCAGTACTTTGAATAATATACTGGAGTTGGCTTTTATTTAGTGTAAAACACATGATCTTAAGGGGGGTTTACAGGGTTTTCACTCCTTTTCAGTTACCATGTGGCATTGGGTAGCTTTGATTCATTGAAGTGTCCTTTGTTCTCTGCTCTTTTTTTTCATAATTTAAGTAGGACCTTTTGTTCTCCTTGCTCATATGTCGGTGTCTTCTCTTTGTATAAATGAGTTTATTATCTTTCAAAATATAAAAGCACCACATCAAAAGTGTTTATCCCCTTCTAGTGACAAAGATGAAGCAATTGATAAAGAAGATGCATACGCATATTATGTCTTTTGAGGCCCGGCCAGATAGATTATTTTTTCAAGCTTGAGTGCTAAGTTAGAAATAATGATTTAGGCATCCTAACATTTTCCATGTTATTCGTAATTATTATTCGTGCATGAGTTTATTCATCCCTAAATGTTGAGGTATTTCCTTGATTTTGACTCTTTTTTTGCCCTGCCTAATATCATTGGAAACTGAAGTCTGGCTACATATATGAGTGAAGAGGAGGTCCTCAAAGGGATTATTTTCCCTTCAACATCCAGGTATAAATTAGCATTTTCTTTGCTGTTTGTAAGCTATAAGAGATAGTTCTTAAGGAGCAGCATCTTTCTCAAAAACTAATGCATATTTTTATAGAATCCGAGATATTACAGAGAAGGTAGCCGCAGCTGTTATAAAAGAAGCGTTGGAGGAGGACCTAGCTGAAGGATATCATGGAATGGATGCTAGGGAGCTAAAGAAACTTAGCGAGGTAAGTTTTGTTTGCTTGGAATATTCAACATTTTCTTAGTAACTGTAGGAGGACATACCATTGTAATCTATACTACAATGTGGTTGGAATTAACTTTTCATGAGAACAAACTTTTCCAGGGTCTAGACAGAACTGTTAACCGTGGTCAGATTAGGTTTACTTGTTACGAAAAAAAATCAGTAACTATCTTGTCTAGTGTGTGAGATTGGTTTGTCTGCACTCTGATTTACCACTACCTAGTAACAAAAAATGGGAAAATGTGACCTACCTCCTGATAAAACAAATGGGACCTTTGCTAGTGTATGTGAGATTGATTTGTCTGCATTAAGGATCTTGAAGTTCCATAGGTCTGATCTGACTTTTAGATGACTACTTTTTACCATTTATTTCTTTGGCGTTAATCATCATAGCTGCTTTATAATTTCTTCAAATGCATCAATGTTTCCTTATCATAATCTGAATTGAGCTGAAAGCTTTGCATGCCTTCACAAATCATATTGTAAGAGTAGTTTATTCTCGTCCTAGATCAAATGCAAGTATTTATATATCAAAACTTCAAAGTTATGGATTTTTTTTATGGGAATTGCAGGATGAAGTCGCAGAATATGTGAAGAATAACATGTGGAATCCAGAGTACCCTACATTAGTTTACAAGCAAGAATGAGTAACCTGCATTGTTTTGATAACTACTATTTCCCTCACGATGCATCTTTGCTTTAATCAGGTTAGCAGAGTCCTGCTTAGGGTGGAATCAGCCATGCAGGATTACTTTATTTAAATTCTAAAACATTCTCGCATTACTTTTTCTGAAAGTCTAGCAAACTTAAATTGTTTTTGTATATGATACTTCTTCTGAATAAAAATAAAAAACCAGGTTTAATTTTAATCTACTTTTATTTCTGTCGTGTTATACTTCTGCATAACTTGTTTGGGCTTATAACTAAACTTATGGAGTGACTGTTTGCTAACTTGAAGTGATTTGCTATTAGAAACCTCTAATTCAAATGTAAATTTATAGTAAAACGTAGTGTTAATTTTTTATTTAACACTAAAGTTGTATTTTATTTCCGCATTTACTCAGAGATACACTAACAACACATTTTTTTTATACACATTCTACTATTGATTGAAATTTATTAATTATTAAAAACTATAAAATCAAAAGAAAGAGTCGTCAAATAAGAAGTGTTAATATATTAACATGGTTTCACATTTAAGCACAACCAAATATGATTCTTTTATTAAAGAGATACAATTTCACTTATTAATTATTAAAATAGATAAAATTTTAAAAAATTATTAATTATTAAAATGGATAAAATTTTAAAAAATTATTAAAATTGATGGATCGAAATAACGTAACATGATTTTATTATGAAAAGGCGTGCAAACGTGGTATAATTGAAGTCGTAACACCTTAATAAGACTTATCTATTTTAGTAAATTTTATTCACTTCAATAATTGCATTGTGAAATTTCAAATTGATGGATAGTTTCCTGGTAAAAATCCCAGGAAATATTGTAATGGGAAGCGTATATAATGCAGAAAGAAACAGAAAGCATGGTGTATGATAGTTACGTGTTTATAGAGGGTACAACACTGCATTTGATGTCCAATTATTCATATGTTTTGGTTGTACAATTTAGTGAAAGACACGTGAATTCCGAATTTGGTTGTACAATATGTGGAAGATATGTGATTTCTGGAATTTCCTGATTGTATTACGATAGAGGAGGACGTCAACGATGTTCTACACTTTAAGCATGGCCAAGAACAACCACTCCTGCTCTTGTCACGTCAATGTCATTATGTCACACCTCTTTTCTAGAGTTATGCACACTATATGCTTACATGTTTATCATGTTTTTACTCTTTTCTAATACTTTTATATCATCTTTATTATAAAAGGAAGACAATTACTCCCTACATTTAGGATTGGCAAATCGAGCATATGCAGGTCTGTCTGCGGTTCGCTGCTAAAAATGTGGGGTAGGTTTACTTTTTCAACCCACTGACCCGCATTAGCCTGTTCCGCATAATCTGCGGGTCAGCAGCGAGGCGAGGTGGACTGATCCGCTAACTGCAAACAAAAAAAGAAAAAATTAATTGACTTGGCCAGCAATAGTTCAGTGTAGAAGTGTCAACTTTGAGTAAAAGAAAATTAGGTTTCCACTTAAAACACACGTAGCTACGCTGTTCCAAAAATAGCACACGGCGCACTCTCCTTTGCAACGCCGTCGCTCACTCCACCTGTGACTCCGTGCGGTTTCGCCTGCAACTGTCGATCGCGTCGCTCTAATGTCACACAATGCTGCTGTGTTCACTCCTCCTCCACGTTCCAAAAAAAATGCGAGCCAACCCGTATGTGAAACGGGCCATGAAAACCAGCCCGCATTTTGTATGCGGGGTGAACCAACCCGGTCCGTCTTTTGCAGGCCTATGCGGGACAGGACGGTCCGCTTTGTCATCCCTACCTACCTTGTTAAATTTGAACTTAGCATCCAATTTTCATATGAAAAAAATATCCTTAAATAAAAAAGGTATGGACAAAAAAATTCTCGAATCCTTTTTTAAATATGTTTTTAAATTTTCTTTGTTGGGGGGTATTTTTTTGAATTCCAAAATTAATTTTTTAAATGAAATTTTGATTTTTGAATTTTATTTTGAATTTCAATTTCTTGAAATACAATAATCTATTTCAGATTTACTTTTTTAAATGTATTTTTTTCAATTTCGCACTTCTATTTCTGGAATGATGGATATTTTTGGAAATTAAAAAATATGTAGGAAGCACCTTCAAAAAGGTTGAGTGTAGAAAGAATTGTCTAAAAAGGAAAATCGCGTTTTGGTCTTAGTTTTGGAACTGAGTTATGTGTAATTTATATTTGGTCTTTTCTAAGAGGTTACATTATAATAAATAAATTACAATCTATTGCAATTTTTAAACTGAGCATTATAGAAGATGGCACTAAAACATGTTAAAATCGAATGCAAGTGAGAAAACCACAGAAAATAAAATGATATAGAAAAAAAAAACATACTCATTTTCTTATGTTGTATTCGAACGGGAAATTTTAAATTTTGAAAAGAAAAATGAAATTTGAATTGTTTTAGCTAGGGTTTTTAAAATATTTTACTCGAAGAAATCAATTTTTAAATCTTAGTTTAGAGAGTGTGATTTAATTTCTACCTTAAGCAAAAGAAATTAATATATATTTAGAATGGATTCAAATTCTCTATTTTTAAAAAAAAAATTGAAATTCAATATTTTTAAGTAATCAAAATACTTTCATCAATTTGTAGAATTTAAATTTATCATTAAAATTTCGATGTAAATAATATATTTTAGCACAAAATATTTAATTTCTTGATAAAATTCCTTTTTAAAAAAATATTAACACACTAGATGTTGAAAATATAAAAGTAGGTATCTGAAAGTATAAAAGTTGATACTTTAACACGTTTATAGGCTTACACAGAGAGAAGAGAGAAGAGAGAAGGGTTTTTTTTTTACGAAAGGTGAGTTATACTTAAAATGGTGACTTAGATTTAAAATTTATTTCTTAATATATAAAAAATAATGAGAATGAGACAATAACTTTATTAATTCATGTTACACTTAAAAATTGCAATTTTAATTATAATAAAACATACAAACCACTACCTAATATCATCTTAGTCTTATATTTAATATATATTTATATTACTTACTTCAATATATACAAAATAAAATTAAAACATAAAATATTATATTGAAAGCTCTTAGAGACTCTTTTTGACATATATTCTTATAGAATTGCTTACTCTTGTGTTAAAACATAGTCATTCTCACTATGAAACTTGGGCTTAGATAATAATAATAATAATATCTCTTACAATAGAAAGTTAACTTAGTTATTTTTTTTTTATATATATTTATCTAGAAACAACTTAATTACATTAATTTCTTATACATTCATTTGAATATCGATAACTCTTTATCCCAATTTGTTGTTGCAAATCTTTATCAACTTTCACCATACGAAATCTTTGTTTATATGATTCAATGTATCAATGGAACTTAGAATTTCGTATAATCCTTTAACTTTATACTCACACTATACATCAACAACTCAATAGTAAATCTCCTTACTACCTATGTAACATATCATATTCATTTAATAATACCAATATTTTTATTACTAAAATCATCAACATTCATTGTTTATTATCTTATACATATTCAATTTTATGTAAATATTCATCAATCATAGGCTATGATTTTGTACCTTAATATTGTCAAATCAATTGATCCGGCTTTAAGGCCTTGGTTTAGGTATTATCTCGACCAATTGATGTCTCATTTGCTCATTCTGTTCTCAAAGGATTTGTATTTCCTCCTCGTTCTTTTAACACATGACTCATATCTTCTCCTTGTTCTTTTGGCACATTTCCATCACGTCTCTCTGTAAGGTTTGGAACATAGTCACTAGTTCGGTCTCCGTCATTCTCACGCTTGTCATCTTCCTTATTGATATCATTTGTTGTTCTTCAATACTATCTCGATCTCACGGTGAACACCAATTATACTTTTATAAGGCCTAGATAGTACCTACTACCGGCTGAACAGTTGTTTTTCATCCCTCAATCGCTTTTTCTTTGTCTTACTTCTCGTACTCGATCAGGAGTGACCCTACAAAAGGTTCTCCGACGATCAAGTAAGTGTTTTGTATTAGAATGAATAATATTAATAAAAATGTACATTATTCTTGTATAATCATGCTTATTTATAGTGTTTATAGTGAACTATTTCGTTTATGTGTTAGATATAATACTGGGAGTGCTGTTACTTAGCAGTTAGTTTCTGTTGTAGTGGGTTATTTACATAGGCCCTTCTCATATATAACTAAAGGGTTCAGCCCTATGTAACTTCACTTTTTACTGAATAATATTCACTTTTTACAGTTTCACCTTTACTCATCTTCTTCCTCTTACATGGTATCAAGAGCAGGTTCCTTTTTTTCTTGAATCTGATCATGTCTTCTTCATCTTCTCCTGCTTCCGAGAACGAAACGCCTTCATCCTCTTCCTCTCCTTCTTCTCAACTTCATACCTTTCCTACGTCTCTCTCCCTGAAACTCACCGATGACAACTTCCTGATTTGGAGTCAACAGGTTCTTGCGCAGGTTGAAGGCCTCAATTTACTCAAATTTTTGGAATCGTCTTCCACTCCTCCGTCGTTTCTCTCTTCTGGCAAAGAAAACCCTAATCCCCTTTTTCTTCTACATAAACAACAAGATAATCTTCTGGTTGCTTGGCTGTTGGCTTCTATGTCGAGTTCTTTGTTAACCAAAATGGTGGGTTTACGATCGGCTTAT
>Ga0123342_1004107_pt1 | contig 22621 bp, 14 predicted proteins | sample Turbeawhitnodule_FD_89960 | JGI IMG/M metagenome (GOLD analysis project Ga0123342, IMG submission 89960) | Root nodule microbial communities of legume samples collected from Mexico - Turtle bean Mexico white nodule | ecosystem: Host-associated > Plants > Roots > Nodule | place: Mexico: Nepantla... | reverse complement strand
GATATTGTTAGATATCTCATATTTATGTAATGGGCTTAGCCCATATGTTTCTTTTTCCTATATAAACATAACCCTATGTGTTCAATATACACAAGGGATTTACCCTATTCTTTTCCTTTAATAGCTTGAAACAATCTTTTTTTACTTGGTATGGTTGTTTTAGCTTTGTTTTGCTTTGGTATGACTCTTTATGAAGCTGATTACTTAATTTCAAAAGATTCCTCAATTTTTTGTGTTCTATAGTGAATATCTATTTGCATTCCATTGTACTCTTCCTTTTTGACAACTCCATTGTTTGCCACATCTAACTTTTTCTAGACTTGATCTCTCCCAGAACAACTTTGCACTTTGGAATCTCGATACATGACAATTAAATTGAAATTTGGCAAGCTTTCCATGACACAAAATTTAAAAGGGGTTTTAGAAGTAACAATAAACAAATCCAGTGGGTTTTGGAATGAAAAATAGATTCAGATTCACTTTCTTTTAATTGTAAAATTTCAGTATAAGAATTATGTGGTGGGTCTTCTAATTCATAATGATAGAGAATCACAATTCTTTAGTCAACATATCTGCCCATTGGCTATTAAAGTGTCAAAGATTAGTGGTGTTTTCTTTTTATAGAACTTTCTCACAATGACACTCTATCTGTGTTTAGATTTTTCATGGATGATTTAGATGAAATGTGTGTTAAGAGTCCCACATCACCTACCTCATTTCTTGCGGTGCAGTCTGTATATTTGTTGGGCAACTTTGTTTAATACAATTAGTTTTAAATTGAAATCAGACATGATATCATAGCTATACAATGCAATTTTTCTAACAGCGTTGGTATGTGGTATTGTTAAGTTCTAAGATACAATCTTTAACAATATCATTGCATTGTTTTGTTGTATTATTAAGCCCTCTCTTGTTTTAGTCTGAAGTAGTAGTGGTATTGGAGAGATTAAGTAAAAATCTAATGGCATTGTTGATTTTTGTTGTAGATAGCCTTCAATTACAAGAGATTAAGTTGGATAAGGTGAGAGCATGGAAACCATTTTTTAAACTTGGGAAGCAAAGGGTATTGGCTCCCTGTTTGCTTTTAGACAGAAGATCAAGAGATCAGATGATGAGTTTCAGTCAGTATAATGGCTCGGAAATGGAAAAAGTAGGGTATGAAATATACGCAGAGGGACCAACTAGAGTTCTGCGAATTTGTGAGATCTCTAATAGTTTCAAGAGGGATACCATTCTTGATTTGCGTGCAAAAATTCAATTGAGAGTTTCTCAGATTGCAATTCACCTACTTGAACATGTAGAACAGGTATTCTTGCTTCTATTAGATGTTTTAATCTTCAACATCTATTACCTGTTGATTGTAGTTTAAATTTGATTGTAGTTGAAGTTGTACTTTCCATGTGTAATATTTATGTGTATTGTGTGAACGTAAAGATATAATTTAGTTTTGGAACAAAAGGCATATATTGCCACTTGAATGTTATTATGTTGTACTCAACGTTTAAAAGTATCTAGTTTGTACGGTCTTCGGTCCATCCATCCAAAGAGAGAAGTTCAAATCGAAAGTGGTATTTTGATGCATCATGCATCTATAATTATTTATTTTATATGGATAATATTGTAGTGGGTCAATTACAAACATTGATAAAAGTAGTGATTGTGAATTTTAGTATCGTGAAATATTTCCCTTGAAAAAGGGATTTCATTTTTCCTAATTTTCAATTTGTTGTCATATTCAATTCACAGTGAAAACACAGTTGTACATTATGCCTTTTTACCCCATAAGTTTTAAACTTCACCCTTTTTCTGAAACATTTGCTCTGTATCTAATTTTCTACTGATTTTGCTTAGCTGTTCTTTTTTTTGAAGGAGGAAGACAACAATGAGTACAAAGATTTTACTCCAATTGTAATTGTGAAGCTTGGGAATCTACACATGATTACTATTTCTAATAATAATCAAACCTATAATCAATTGAGTTTACAGGTAATGCTAATAAAATACTTACCCAAGTTCTTAACTAACTTGTACTATTTAATTCACCTTTTTTGTTCTTACCTAGTCTCAGGACATTATTTCGGCCAAAGAGTTTATTGATACTATCCTATTTAATATTGATCCAGTACATGAATTTGGAGCTTAAGTGGAATGGAGCTCCTTTTGCATCAATGCTTCGCAGACATCAACTAGATTACAATGACTCAAATGATAGTGTATTAAAGATTGTTTTTGTTGTACTTACATCATGTTCCAATGTTAAGCAATTTAGATACTCATCAATTTTTCTTCAGGTAAAGTCGAATGCTAGTTTTTTCTCCAATCCTCCCCCTTTCTGGAATTATTTTTTTTACTTTTAAGCTTTTTAAACTGTTAGAAGCCAAGAATATTCCATTTCAAGGAATAAATTCACTAACTCCCCCTTCCTTTTCTAGAATTATTTTTTTTACTCTTAAGCTTTTTAAATTGTTAGAAGCCAAGAATATTCCATTTCAAGGAATAAATTCACTAACTCCATGCGTGGACTGGTATTATTCTGATATGATTTGACTTATTGTTTTGTGTAGCCAATTGATTTGAATCTTGATGAGGAGACATTGATGAAAATGGTGTCATTTTGGAGAGCTTCTCTTAGTGACTCTGAGAGTCAAAGATTTTACTTTGACCATTTTGAAATCCATCCGATAAAGGTTTAGTTCTTCATTAGAGTTTATCTTTCCTTTAATTTGAGTTAAAAGAAATAGATGAAATGTATTTCTGAGATGTGTTTACAAATGTGATTACCATCTCAATTTATAGATTATTTACAACCTAATTAAGGAAAGAAATAATAGGTAATTAAAGGAAGAAAATAATAGGTAATCAAAGCTATGCAAATCAAATCAAATCACTAAAAGATATCAAATCTGTCCTAATAAATAGAGAATGAAATTTGCACTTAATTACGAAATAATTATCTCCTAATTATGCAACCATTTCAATGTTTTGGCTTAATTTATATTTTTGAATATATTTTGTATTTTGTAGATCATTGCCAACTTTATCCCTGGGGAATCACGTTCCAATTACAACTCAAAGCAGGAGGCTTTGAGATCCTTAATTCATAGTGTGATAAAGGTTGTCTAACATTTCTTTGCTGGCTTCTTTTTTCTTAAACATTGTATACTTGTGTAGTTAATCATACTAAATCCTTATTTGTCTCAACAGGTACCTCCCATAAAAAACATGATAGTAGAATTGAATGGGGTTCTAATAACCCATGCTTTGATAACAATACGTGAATTATTTATTAAATGTGCTCAACATTATTCATGGTAAGCCTATGACATACTTTCTTTTCAATTTCGTATCAAATTTGTTACTCAAAATTGAATGGTTTCTCCAGGTATGCAATGAGGGCCATATATATAGCTAAAGGAAGCACTTTGCTTCCCCCAGATTTTGTTTCTATTTTTGATGACTTGGCTTCATCATCTCTTGATGTATTCTTTGATCCATCTCGTGGATTGGCAAATCTTCCAGGACTCACCTTAGGTATATGATATGCTCTATTAGCTTCTTGTATGCTCCAATTATAAGAACGTAGAAATAGATTTTTAAGTTTTTAGTAAAGGATATTAGACACCAATATATTCTATGCTATGTTCTTCTTAAGCTGGTTGCTTCTCTTCTTCCCTTACTCTCTAAGCATACTATGATTTTGGTTGAGTTGATGATAATTGATCTACTTATGGTGAAGCTATATACCTAGGTCACAATTTGGTCTCTTGGTGGTCTAAGAATCAACAAGTGGTTATTCAGTAAAGTGTAAATCTAGGTTTAACCATTCATCACCAAGCGTCCTTACATACCTCTAAATTTTGGGATCATACCTTTGTTGCAAACAGTATACCTGATCAAGAATTACCATTTGCACTAGTCAACTTTGCCATTCCTTTCTAGCTCCTTTTCATAGAAGCACTAGATTATAACTTCTTACAAATTTTTGGTGCCTCTTCTTGTCCCTAATTACAGCCATACAACTAGCATAACTAACTTTTGCTCACGAGAGTGCTTATTTCTTGGCTACTGCACTACACACAAAGGATGTAAATGTGTTACACCCAGTACAAAATTGATCATATATTTTTAGAGAAGGCAATCATTGTACTGATAAACTTGCCTCTTTAGGTTTACTTAATAGATTGGAGTTTGTTTGATATAGTAGTTTGCCTTCCAGCATTTTTTTAGACTTCTTTCATAACAGGTTTAAACTCCCCATGTTTCACTTTGTTTAGTTTTTTGAGTTTCTTGTTTTTTCAACATAGGTTTTGGCCTAGTCCCCCTATGCTTGTTTCTACCTTTTTTCTGTTTTATGTTTTCTATCATGTGATGACATATGATTGTTGGAATCTGAGGTGTCAACCTAGCTGAGATGTCGGGTTTTATCGTGATATGTAACATGAGTTTTATTAAAAAAAATCTTCAATGAATTGTGCTACCCATACTCAACCTAACTTCCTCCTTTTGCCATTCCATGAATGCAACTTCCCTCATTCTCTATCTCATAAATCCCCTCCACAGTCCTAACAAATCATGAACCCTCTATCCAATGTTCCCACCCCCAAGTGTCTCATCTTTTCCATGTCCAGTAGATCAGTCCGGTCCTTCACCCTTTAATTTCAATATTCCACCAGAACAACCCACATCTCCCTGTCCCTAAAACACCTATCCCATTCTTCTCCTCATCCACGTGGAACCAAAGACTGTCAAACCAGCCTTAGAATACTCCAACTAGCTTGATGCCATGAAATCTGAATACACTACTACTCTTCAATTTAATAACACTTGGACTCTTGTTATTCTTTCTTTTAAACAGGACGGACACCCATTGGTTGCAAATGGGTTTTATGTGTAAAAGAAAATGTTGATGGTTCTTTGAATAAATATAAGACATGGCTCATTGTAAACGGCTTTAGTCAACAATATGGCTTTGGTTTCGCCTAGACATTCTCTCCTATTATAAAATCTGTCACTATTCGGATTATACTCACTGCTTTTACTCATGGTTCGTCTTTGCAGCAATTAATGTCAATAATTAAATCCCTTCTTTTGTCCACTGCAATCCAGAAAATTTCTGGTTCAGTGGAGTAGACAAAAGCTCTGAAACAGAGAAGATCGTGAACCTATATAATCTTAGGTGTAATTTTGACTGCCATGACTGTAGTTCACACACGTGCCCTTGAGAAATTATCTGACAGCTGTCCTTAGCTTAGGCAGTTAGTTCAGGTGTAACCCGTTGCAGTGATATATTATTTACGTCTATACTCTTGCTAGTTAATGCGACCAATTTCTTCTTTTTACCAAATTACATTTCTAAATCTTTTCTCTGAACCACTAATATTCATGGTCAAGGAATAGTTGCAAAAAGGCTTATTTGAGATGACTCAAGGACTGGAAGGGTTACCTTTGCTTTCAGCAATGATAAAAAATGGCCTATTCTAAACTCATGCTTATTTTCAACACTTATTTATTTCTCAATTAATTTTTTTATAATTCATGCAGACTGATGTTGTGTCTACTGTTTTGAATTACATTACAACAAGTATTCCAACTTTTCTCCTTATAATTTGTATTTTTCTCTTTGGTTTTTTTATTTACCAGGTACTTTTAAAATTTTAAGCAAATGTATCAAAGGTAAAGGTTTTTCAGGGACAAAACGGTACTTTGGTGATTTAGGGAAAACTGTAAGTTCTTAGATCTTTGTTGTCAATTTTTCACTAAATTACAAATGTAACTAAGGTGTATCAGCATTTTAATCAATTCACAACTACTCAGCAGTTGAGATCAGCAGGCTCCAATATAGCTTTTGCAGCTGTAGCTGAAATAACAGACTCTGTTCTGAAAGGTGCAGAGGCAAACGGTTTCAATGGATTGGTAAAGAATTGCCACTTGTTTGTTAATTTGGTTACTATCACTTTAGCAGGGACTAATTCTCCATTGAATTTTGATGAGTTTAATACTTCATTTTTGACATTTAATTTTCAAGATGAGTGGCTTTCACCAAGGAATTCTAAAATTGGCTATGGAGCCATCAGTTTTGGGAACTGCATTGATGGAAGGTGGTCCAGATAGAAAAATACTGCTTGACCGAAGTCCAGGAGTTGACGAGGTGTTAAGTATTATCTTGTTGCACCTGCAGTGTTTGAATATTAATATGACTGAGTTGAAAATCTCTATTTTATTCTCTTGGGTTGTATGTTCATTTCAAGGAATCGGTATTTCTTAATTCCTTTGTTTTAAAACAAAATTGTTTCAAACTTTAGAAAGAATGTATGCATATTTTTAGAAAATCACCTTACTTGTGGTGATTCTTAACTTGCTTTAGTCGCAGTCTTTTCAGGAGTTGCATTAATTAGTCTCAACTGTGGTGAATTAATCCTGACATGAGTGGAGTTATGGTTACATAGAACTTCTAAAACATGGATAATCCTCACTTTACAAATCAGTTTGAGGTTGGGTTAGATCTTAAGTCTAAATTTTAAGATGGTATTAAAGCCTAGCTTAAATACTTGTTGAGCCACCACTTGCATTTTTCATGCTCTAGGCTACTCACCCTAGGCATGAGGAGGTGATGTGAGTTGATTTTAGATGATTCCATTTTAGATATGACACTTTACTTAGGATTGAGATTTTATCAATTATATGGTGAGAACCCAAAGAAAATCCCCACTGGACACAAACTTAACCAAGTGGTTAAGTAAGTGTGAAGGTTCACTTCTAGAGGGCAAAGGAAAAATACAAGTATTTCGTGATTGATGATGAAGGGTAGAAATTTAATGAACATTAAAGGAAACATAAAATCATGGTAGAAACCGAATTGACAATGGAAGAAAATAAGAACATAAGAACACAAAGATAAATTGGAGTAATGGAAAAAATGGAAGAGACGAAGGAAGCAAATGCTTATGTGATGGATTGAGAATGGATCACGCCACTTGGAGTGTGGTTTTCCTCCAAGATAAGTGTTGAAGGTCGCCACTTGAGAGCTCTCAAATCACTCAAGATGAGACCTAATGCTAAGAGGAAACAAGCCTCACAAACACCTCACACAAATTCTGCGGAGTAACTTTTCTATTCAAATTCAACATGTAAAATACATGGAGTAAGGCACCCTATTTATAGGAATGGGTGCCTTGGAAAACAAGATGAGCAGGGATAGGATGGTAAATGTGTGAGGGGCTGCCTTTAGGGTTTGACTAAGTAAAAAATGCACCCTAGGCTTAAAGTTCTAGAAACTAGGTCAACTTTCCTTCCTAAAGGGCTAAAAACAAGCTAAAATGATAATTACACCCCCTATTATGCTAAAGACACCTTATTCTAGCTTATCTTGCTATTTGGACCCCTAAAGTGAGCCCAAATTATTTACAACATGTTTTATTTTTAAGAGTACCAGAAGAAAGAACATTTGATGTTCTGGTCTTTGCCCATTTCTTCTTCTAGTGAGGTTTGCTAGATCCTTGGTGGGGTCTTCATTTGAAAGTTGAGATGACTTCTCATAGTGTGAATGGTCATGTGAGTCCTTGGTCATCTCCTTGTTGGCTTGGATTGTATCAGGAGGAGAGTTGGAAAGTCACTGTGCCATCACCCTTAGTTTGCCTTAATCGCAGTCTCAAGGGTGGTGGTTTAGTTCCAGATAAAGATATTATTGGATTGATTAAACATATGACACAGGTAAGGGAGCTAAGAAAATAGAAATTTGTGGTTACAATAATTCAATGAAAAAGGACTGAATATTATTTCTGAATAAATGAAACTACACACATCATTAGATTTTAGACTAAACCAAATAATTACTTCCCTAAAATATATTTTTCCGGTAACTATTACGTGTAATAGACATAGCCCATACTTTTTGTATGTTTCTTATCTATAAATACATAACCCTATGTGTTCATCACAAGGGATTAATCCTATACCTCTTGTTTACTTTATTTCACATGGTATCTAGAGCTAGGCTAAAATCCTTGACTTCATGGTGAACTCATTGTTCAACAGTGATTTCTTTTATGTTGTTGCTGCCTCATGTGCCTCTCCATGTTGTGTCATCGCCACCGCTTTCCACCACATTTGATGGTGCATCTACACCCTATTTCTGTGGTGGTTACCAACATTGGGATCACCTCGTCGTCCTTGTTTTAGATATGCTTTTCATCCTTATTAAGAAGTGGACTTTAAGCCTAACTCAACCCCATAAAACCGGCTCATGAGGTGAGATTTGCACCCACTTATATACAATGAAATGTCCTCATCTTTGGTCGATGTGGGATCTCCAACACACCCCCCTCATGCCAAGAGTGACAGCTTGTGCGTGGGATAACATATTATGGGTGGTCCGATAACGGGTGGCACAATACGCCCAACAAACACTCGCTAGGATATGATCGAAAATGGCTCTGATACCAAGTTGAAAGAAATAGGTGGAAATATATTTCTGAGATATTTTACAAATGTGATTACAATCTCAATTATAGACGGTTTTACAACCTAATTAAGGAAAGAAATAGTAGGTAATGAAAGTAAAAAATAATGGGTGTTTAAAGCTGTACAAATCAAATCACTAAAAAATCTGTCTTAATAAATATAGAATGGAATTTGCACTTAATTATAACATAATTCTCCTAATTATGCAACAATCCTGATCATAGTTCATTTGATTTTTTAAGGTTTTTCACTCTCCTCTTCATCTATGCCACTATGCCTGATCCGTCTATCTATACTAATTATCTACACCTATGTATTGACAAATTAGATGGAACTAATTATGATACTTGGATATTAGATATTAAACTATGGCTTAAGAGTCAAAGTTATGTTTATCCAAAGTGTGGACACTATTGCTGCAAATTAGGTTTCCTTGCTTAAAAATTAGTGCTCAATTATGCATTGTTCTCAAGTTTATTATTCACTCATCTTTAAAACAAATATTTTGTGCTTATGAAACATGTTCAAAAATTTGGGACCAGGTCAAATTATTTTACACCAATGATACTCAATGTCTTTATGGTGTTTGTCAAAATCTCCTCAATATTGTTGCCCCCAAATGTCTTAATGGTACAATGGTTGAATATCTAGGTAAAGTTCACGCTCTTCTTTACGACTTCAATGAGTTATTGTCTCCTGCCTCCAATCCTTCTCAAGAGCTCAAGCAAAGGTCAAAGTTATTCATGTTCTTGGCTTTACATGGACTTCTTAATGATTATTCACATGTCTGTGATTAAATTGTGATCCCTGTGCCTAATTTTACTTCCACTTCTTTCACCCTTTTGCTTGTGCTAGGTAAGCCAATCACTAATATACTTGCTTTTGCTAGTGACTCTTCCGCTTTGGTATCTCAGTGTGATGATTGTACTTGCCCTCAGAAGTCGTGTAAAGGGCATCACAAGTGTGAACATTGGGGCAAGCTAGGCCACAAAATCGACAAGTGTTATGCCTTAGATGTCGTCCTCCTGGGTCTGTTGCAGTTGTCCAAACTATTCCTTTGCAACCGTCTACTTTGGACCTTCATCTAACTACCTCGAGACAACCTGATATTTTTAATAAATTTCTCAAATGGTATGAGGATCATCAGAACTCTAGTTCCATTGCTTCTGTTGCACACACATGTACATCTTTTATTGTTCTCACTCACTCCACCAATCATCTATCATCACATGAAACATAACATAAAAGAGAAAAGAAAAAGAATACAAAAAATCGGGGGACCAAACCAAAACCCATATTAAGAAAAGGAACACAATCTAAATACAGAATAGAGGAAATTGGTATTTCAATTTGTTATGGAAAAAATTCAAACTAAGACAAGGAGGCATAACAGAGTACAAAAAAGTCAAACTTATTATCAACACCCAAATGTGCCAATTTATCAGCACAATTATTTCCTTTCCAAAAAATGAGGAACTTTGAAATCCATGCAAACACATAGCTACATACATCTTCTCCACCTCCTTCTAAGAGTTCAAGGAACTACTTTGGCAGAAGAAAAAGCTTAATAGAGCAAAGTAGAATCACTCTCCAACCAAAGCTTTCTGAACCCAACCCTCCGAGCATGTTCAATGGCAAGAATAGCCCCCGTGACCTCAACATACAAGACATTCTAATTTTCCAAAAAAGCAAAAAAACTCTAATATATTCCCCGTGTCTCTCTCTGAAGATACCCGCACAAGCAGCAGGGCCTGGAGATCCCCGAGTTGCACCTTCAGTGTCCACTTTAGTCCAACTCACATCACGGAAGTCCCAATACACTTGCACATGAACAGAGACCATACCAAGTCTGGTGCTAATGTCAAAAAACAAGACGAAAAAGTCATCCATATGATTAGACGTACATTTTTTAGACATATTACCTGAAATCTGAATGTAGTCCTTAACCATGTTAATGGCAGAGACTATACTGATGCGCTGATGAAATCTAAAATGATTTCTCATCCTCCATATAGGTGATAGCAACAAGCTTAATGTGCTTAATAATAGGGTTATCGGGAGAATTAAATAAAATCAGGAAAGGAATTCGGAAGTAAGGACCAAATAAAATAAACAGAAGGAGAATTAAAAAAACAGATGGCCAATACCCTCTTCTTGCTCCCTGCACAGAGAGCACATAGAACATAAAACAACACCTCTTTTCTGAAACTCATTATTAGTAGGAAGCCTCTTATGATGACTTTTCAAAGCACTAGAGATTTAGCAGGAGGAATGGGACTAAACCAAATTAACTTCCCCAGTCAAAAAAAAGAGAAAAGGAGATAAAGGATCTCCCTGTCTAACAACACCCTAGCTGCAAGAAAAATACCCAACCAAATTGCCATTGATTCTTATAAAAAGAAAAGCAGATTTAGGAATGGTATGAATCTATTTGATAAAGATAAATCCAAACTGTTGTAGAACCTGCAGCAAAAAACTTCAGCTAAAAGTGTCAAAAGCTTTGGAAATATTGTAATAATAGCAACATTACCACCCTTGACTTTTTTTCGAGATCATATTAATGGTTTCAGAAGCAATACAAATACAGTCTTTAATATTCCGTCCTTTGATGAAACCATTTTGATAGTGGGAGATGATCGTACTACAAACACCAACATGTCTGTCAGCAAGGATTTTATAAATTACTTTAAATTTGAAATTAGCAACAGCAATAGGTCTGAAATCCTTTATAGAATCAGCCCCTTGAACCCTGGAAATAAGTGTAACAGTATTGGAATTTATGCCAAGAAGGATCCAACTTTGAATAAAGAATTGCTTAACAGCAGCACAAACATCAACATCAATAATATCTCAATAACCCTGAAAAAAAGAACCCCCAAAACCATCCGGACTAGGAGCACCATCCATGTTAAGGCTAAAAACAGCTTGCTTAATTTCACCATTATCCTGAACTTTAGTCAAGAGCATATTCTCAGCTTGATTAGAATGTCTTATCCTTATTGGATCTTTTATCTAATTCTTTGCGATCTTATCTTTAGGAAGTTATTTGTTCTTTGGGATTAAGAGTCTAGAATTAGTATTAATAAGGGTCTGGGCTTTATGTTTTACATCTCATTGTAATACATCACATCATTTCGTGTGATCTGCCCCTAGTTTTTGTCCCAGAGCTCTGATCTTTTATTTGTTAAAAATATAAATGAGAGTGCTATGGCATCACTGCATTGTTTGTCATCCTAACTATGTTAGCACCACAAACAAGATCAATCAGATGCAGCACCTCAAAATGTCATAAAAGAAAGAAGAAAAAACAAAAAATAGTGGGGGACCAAACTAGCGCTCAGATCTTAATGGATGCAATCTTTATAGCATATATCTGTTAAATCCTTCCTTCTTAATAGCATACATTTGTCAAATTCTTCCATCTTTAACAAAAATATTTATATTTCAGTTCTTCCATCTTTATTTTTGAAAATCTTGATTTGGCTATTAGTTGCTAATTAGATGTGGTCTGGTGCAGTTATACATTGAAGGATATATCCAAGCCATGCTGGATACAGTTTATAGACAAGAATACCTTAGAGTCAGAGTTATTGACAATCAGGTAATAAATTGCACATACATCTTTCGAGCTTGACTATATCTAGAAAATTTGCACTGCACAACTTAGCACGTACTTTCGAATGAAATTTTAATAAAGAACCTTACTTTGAGATTGTTGTTCAAAACTATGCATGCGTGTCATGCAATGAAGTGATTGATTTGATTTTAATACTTGAGAGGATGTAAACTTGAAAATCATTAAACAAATATCTTAAACACACATGAAGGACATCTTATTAGGTAGTGTCGATTCTGATCTGCTGCATAGTGATTGAGCTGCCTTTGTGCATTGTCGCTATCGAATTTTGTTTTGATTCTTCTTTGTAATTTTCAGTTAGTAGAGTTTTCTGGGGATGACCTTTATCTTTATAATTATTTGCTTTCAGAATGAATTTTTTTTCTATACATAAAATATTAACCTTTGCCCTTTACTGTGGTTATGATGGATTCATATACCTGTTTAGGTTTTCCTGAAAAACCTACCTCCAAATCATTCTCTTATCAATGAGATAACAGATCGTGTTAAGGAGTTTCTTGTGAGCAAGGCATTACTTAAAGGAGATCCGTCAACCACATCCCGCCCTCTAAGACGTTTACGCGGAGAAAGTGTATGTTCTATTCTAGGGAGCATTTCTTATTTATCCTACTATTTCATCTTTTTCTTCTCTTTGGTATTTCCATCTTCCTAGTGATTATATTTTGTCAACAGCAATAAGTTTCAATGATTATAATGATGACCCGCCTATGTTTTCTACTTTCATTTAAAGTATCCCGGTCCTTTTTACACGGGAATTATGGGTTTACATACGAATGATCTCGTGCTAAATAGTTTCCCAAACTACTTCTCTGCATGCCTTGAATGCACTAGTTTAGTTTGGAATCGCCTCTATTATCATATATGTTACCAGTGTAAGTTTATTTAACATTGACTTGTTTCTGAAAGGGAAACCTGCATACTTAATATACAATCACTAATGGCATAATTGGGTAATAGTTTTTCTACTTACATGTAAAGTTGTTGATTCGGGATTATTTGTGTCAGGAATGGAGAATAGGACCCACAGTCTTGACATTGTGCGAACATCTTTTTGTAAGCTTTGCAATACGCATACTGCGAAGGCGAGCTAACAAGTTTATATTCAGCATAGACTGGGGAAAGAAGTCCAAGGTTGGCAGTGATGCAGATGTGCCAGCGAACTCTAGTAAAAAGGTGCAGAAAGGGAGTTTCATTCGAAAATGGGGCATCGGCAAATTTGTCTTGTCTGGCTTGTTGGCATATATTGATGGACGTCTATGTCGTGGCATTCCCAATCCTGTAGCTCGGAGAGTAGTTAGTGGTTTTCTATTGAGTTATATTGATCAAAATGATGATCAATAACTTTTACTATCGTCAAAAAGGATATCAACTCAAATCTAACCTGCTTGCTTTACTTCACGTTCAAAACCTATCTGTCACTCAAGTAAATATCAAGAATATGTCTTTAGAATAATAGTGAATACTAGATTATTATTATTATTATTATTATTGAATTCTAATTTCAAAGTTGATTGGATAAGTTTACTGAAAGTGACTTTAAATGATAATTTTGTTTAAAATAAAGTTGAAAAGGAAAATAAATAGTTATTGATACATAATCATGTTATAGATTTAATACAAGAAAACTTCTTTTTTTTTTAAAATGCTTTATTTTACAAGTGACTTTTTTTCTAAAAAAACACCTTAAATCTTAAAATTTCAAAAATTTTGTTATAGTTATGTAAATTGTTTAGTGATGTAGTAAAATAAAGATTTACATTAGTAGAGATGTCTAAACCTTGTAATTATTTTAAAAATTGGATTGGAACTCGGAAACAATTAAATTGAGTTATGTTTTAAATCGAATGTGGACCTAACCTTGTTATGTTGGTTATGTTATTAAAGGGACTTCAAATTTGAATTAATTGTTAAAGTTTAGTGTTGAGACAATATGTTTAGAGTAATTATTTGTCTTAGCATACAAAGTATTCAAGACCTTAATTGGATGTCTATTTTTTTTATAAGCAAATTTAAAAATAAGTCCATCCAAGAATTAAGTCTTTGTCTTCAAAGTAACTCCTAATATTAATGTTACTAAGTTGTAACAAAATGATTGTGATAGGATTGGAAGCAAATACTGTATATATAATATAAAATGGGTTGTCAAATAATTTTTTATTTTATTTTAAAGAGTGTTAAAGTATTTTTTTAAAATATCTATAAAATAAGTAAATGTTTATTTACTGGAGATGGATCCTGGGGCATGTATATCTATCCACAATTTTTAATGGGATGGGGTAAGTTAAAACGTGGAGTGTTACATTGACAAGGACAATAGTGTGTACTATGAAGATCTTACCCATTATTATCCTTAAATTACACGGTAAAGTTAGATTCTGAATTTCATTAGTGGATTTCTGTCCTTCTTGTTTCTTGGTTTTGATACTTTCTTGTCTTTTCATTTTGTTGCTGTTGTGTTGATGATTACTACTGAGTTAGAAGGGTAACATGTTAGTGTTAATGGTGACCTCTTCCTTGTCACGTTTTGATATGGCCTTTTCTTTAAAGTTGGCATCCTTGATCTGAAGATCGATTTGCATGATTACTTGATTTTGGCTTTTGAGTTGCCATCGGAATTGCATTCACAGGAAAACATTGATGTTCACATATAAGAAGCAGTTCAAATTTCCAAGTTCTTAACGAGGAAGAAGTATTTGAAATCTACTATGAAGGTCATTCCTACGAAGTGTTTTGTAGCTAATTGCTTGCGCTGGTGTTCATGTGCAAATTAAGAAAAGCAGAAAGAGACGGGAAGAGAATAGCCCTTCTTTTACTTCAAAACACCTTATCCAAGGTACTTCTATCATTCTATTCCATCCTATCTCAACGTTTTTTTTCTCTTTTTTACAACTACTAGTGTGTTAACCCTCTCTTTATTCTGGAAAACTGCTCAAATTGGAGGGTATGCTTATCTTTGCTACAAATTTTCTCATTTACAGAGACACCAAGAGAAATAATTTTAAAAAAAAATAATCAAAATGTATTCATTTTGTGCCGCCTCACACTGTTTAAATAATGAAATTGTAGCATTTGATAAAGAAATATACAAATTTTTTCTGCTCCAAACCCAATGCATGTTGTCGGTTTTGCAGCAAATGCAAATATCTCTTCACCGTAAATAGCCACGTAAGGAAACCAAAATGTGGAATCCTTATACGTTTGACACCACTCTCTTAAACATAGGGAACTAAATCTTGAAGGTGGCAATTCTTTTGCCACGCGCTCTTCGCCTCTATAACCCCTGTTTTGGCAAAACCACTGGCTCAAAGAAATTGAAACTGAAACCACTTCCCCCTGTGTCACTATAAATGTAAACCTCACTTCTCATGAATCCACTCCTCTGGGTTGTGATTCTCAAGATAGATAGATAGATATAGAGAGAGAAATGGCTTTCAGTATTTCCATATCTCAATCAGGTTTCCCAGAGAGAGAAAAGGAGAATCTGGATAAGTTAGGGGAGAAGGAATGTGCAACAGAGGTTGCGATATCGAGCCAGCTCCAGTTGAAGTCTTCAAAAGCATGTTCTGAAAGAATGGACAAACATGCTGTCCTTCGACGCTTACGGCAACGCAGGTCCTACCACAGAGCCAAAAGCGCTTCGGAGGCTCAGATAGTCACCACAGAAGCCGACGCCGCCACTGCGCTTGAACAGAAGTGGCTTCATCTGGCTGACTCTTTCTCCTCTCCGTAACTGCAAACACCATCAGCTATCCACATCATTAATATTAAGTCACCTTTGGAATACCACCTTCAATTCTTATCTGTAAGATATATTATGTATTATATGTGGTGATTAAAGATCTGTAATATATATTATGTATTATATGTGGTGATTAAAGTAATTGGTCGCATTCATCCTAACAATTTCCCTCAAATCTTATGCGCTATCCACTTCACTTGCAATCAATTCTGCCCGTTATATTGAGCTTCTGATGAACCTCTTAAAAGAGTAGAAGCACCAATGTTCACTAAAAAGTGAGCCTCTCTTATAGAAATTCTTCATAATAATGATAAGAACTTCACTTATCAACATGTATAAATGCTGAATAGAAAGTTCATGTTGTTTGGCTAAATGACATGTAAAACAAGGTGTATCAAAAGCTGAATGAACATAAGAAAAATGTTTACAAATATGTTTCACAACTTTTCAGCAGGGTGTCCTAATATGTAATTCTTTACAATTTTCAGCAGATAAAACAATTTTCTCATATCTCACTGCATCATTGATAAAAAAACTTATTTTCTATCGCAAAGCCTGGGTTTACATATGTAATACAATCCATTTTTTAAGTCAGCATGACCAATCTTCCTGTATGAAGTACTATCCTGAATCTGACATCTCATGATAAAAGATTATTAACAATTTGTACTATCCTGAATCTGACAAATCTCATGAGAAAAAATTATTTACAATTTGAATCTTTAATTAATTGTTGAACAAACAGATGTCAAATTAAAAGAAAAAAGGCAAGGCAGGTATATATAACACATTGTAAATGATGAGATGCAGTGACACAAGAACATTAGTCAGGTTGATATGAGTTGGTTTATTTTTAAAAAGAAAAGGTGAATGATATGAGTTGGTTTAATTTTACAAAGAAAAAGTTAATGATATGAGTTGGTTTAATTTTGAAAAAAAAAATTAAAAATTGAGACTTACATGATCTGTAGATCCAATGTCTAGGATCCAAGAAAAATTAACTTTCTGAATTTTGAGCTCATATTTTCAAGATTTTGAACATTAATAGTGTGTCCAGTAGAGTCTTGTAGCAGTCTAAGAATTGTTGAACTTACTCAGTAGTGAAAGGATTTGAATGTTGTATATGATCTTGACTATAATCTTGTGCAGATTCATTTCTGAAACTAAGGTTGAATACTAGCATACTATGTTTCTCACCATTGCCTTCAGTTATTTGTTTATATCATGGGGGGGAAACCATGCTTGGAATATCACTCATCCACATTATGGTTAGTTTATAGCAGTATGAACACTGCTTCCCTTGAGCATAATATCTTTCTCCCCTACCTTGACTTTTACAATTGTTACCTCTTCCTTGAGCTTTTTACAAATTTTGATCTTGTGATTTCCAAGAATTGTTCCAACTTCGTTGTTTTTCAGCAACATTAACAGTACTAATTACCATCCTATTATCATTAGCAGAATTGTTGCCAACGAGTTATCTTTCTTCTTGGATGACTAAAGAAAACACTTGATTAATGGTAGGTAAAGGTTCTCTTCTTGGATGACTAAAGAAACACTTGATTAATGGTAGGTAAAGGTTCCGTGATAAGAACGTGAGGGATTCAAGCTTCTACCAAATGATCTTCAAATCGGTATAAAACTGTAAAATTGCTTCAAATCGGTATAAAACTGTAAAATTGGGGAACATTCCTTTCACCTTGTTTAATATGATTAATAGAATGAATTCTCCAATTCAGATAAACGAAAAATAATCTTCTTTTGACCATCTTTCTCTTAAATTTTCCCAAAGATGTTTAGTTACATCATATATAAACCACATTTTCTGCAACGTTTAAAGATTAGTCTAAGAAAGTATCATAATAATATGCACATTTTTCACAGTTCATACAAAGAGTCTTCATGATCAGAAACATCAGATTGTTGTCCACGAATTTAAACTTATTATTGGATAGAAAAGTACATCACATGTTTCTACTCCAAGAATGATAGAAACAAGCACAGTTTCAGGATACATATAATATGGACTTGCAAGATTATTATAATGTTCCTTAACAAAACCTTGCTCTCTGTGTGTGATGTTTCGAGAAAAGACATCAAAAAGATAATAAGAAAGGCGACGAGAAGAAAAACAAATATCCAATAAGAAAGAAGAAAAGAACAGAAGCAGCAGAGACAAAATAAGTCATCTAACCTGATCTGCTACCATTTGAATACTATAATTTATGTTAGACACATTGTCACATAGGCTAATGAGCATAAGGTATCAAAAACACAACTCATATGAACACAAAGTATAAGGAATGTACTTGTATGAGCTAAGGGCCCAGATAGTATCTGTGATTGGATACACAATTGCTGACGTGTCGCTGATCTTCAGATTCCTTCAAGTCTTCTTCCTTCAATTTTGATGATGCTCGGTCGATCGGAGATACCTCCGATTGCACTCTGACGCTCAAGTCAGTGTTTGATTTCAGTATATTCTAGTGAATGAAAAAACGTACCTTACTACTTCACAGAAGGTCATATTTAGTGTTGGGTTTCCTCATATATGGGATATATCTTTCGATTTATTATGTTATCTGTTATATTAAAGATATTTTTCGTATATTTCGAAATGTGGGTTGACTCATTCAAAGTCATTATGTTGTTGTTGCCTATTTATTTACTCTGTTCTTTTATGTTGTTTGACTCGGGCGCCAATTACCAAGGTCGAGACAGGCTCGTCCGGTACCCACCGGTACAAAAAAAATATATATTTATGAAAAAATGAGAATAACACATTTCCTCTCAATGCTACATCAGATTTGTTTATAAAGAAAAAGAAAACATAAAATGAGACAAAACAAACTCACTAGACAATCTTGTCAGAAGACCTGTTAGACGGTCTCGTCGAAACCATTAGACAGTCAGTAAATTGTCTACAGGATTTCCAAGACAAGCTCAAGACAAAACAAATATATCTCATACTCGTGTTAAATTATTCACAAAACACTAAATATATAAAATTTATATTTTAGAATTTGATTTTCAAAAGATAAATATAGTATAGATTTAAAAGGGAAATGAATGGAAGAAACACTAGTATGAGGAAAAAAAAGAAAGAAGAAAGACTTAAAAGGAGGCAAGTGTATTTTGGAATAAACTCAAAGGGAAATGAATGAGAGGGTTAGGAATCCTATATAATTTTGAGTTCCACATTCATAAAATATAAAAAGTTAACTACTATAAAGAATTGGATAAAATTATTTTGGATAAGAAAAGGATACAACAATTATTTTAATATTTTAAAATTTTTTAACGAAATTCCTTTTTTAGTGTATACTTCAAATGAAGAGCTGTGTGGTAAAAAAAAAAACTAAAGGGGAAAAAACAATATGAAGGTATGGAGGTGTGTGGTTTTATGAATAGTAGATTAGTAGGAGCTGAGTTGAGCTTTAGTTTAGTTATTTTCATCCTCTGAGGTTCATTTACAAGTTATGAAAGTGTAGGAAGAACAAACTTTATTATGTTTCTCATAAAAAAAACGAAAGAATAAATAAAGTTGAAAGGTCCTTTGATATTTTGTACAAGGGTGGACTACAAGTCGTTGTGGCCCTTGAAAATATCTTCATTGTGGGACACTGTGCCCAATAAGACAACTCCTAAAAGACATGTCTATGTGTCAATATTTCTGAGTGTCTTGTTAAATGTGTGATGATGGTAGTTTCAACTAAACCATTTTGAGGGCAATTGTACAGTGTGTAAGTGTATGCATGCAAATAAATAAATAAATCCACACACACGTCATGAAGAAGATCCATAAAGAAAAGATAAGAAACAAGAGCCTAAGAGTAATTCACCCGTCACAATTAGAAGGGTGATGTTCTTGCTAATTGACATGATGAAATTGCAATGTATATAGAGAGAGAGAGAGACGTGGTGATTTTGGAATGGAGTATTCTAAGTTGTAACAATGACAAGAAGAGAAGAGCAAATAGAAATTAAGAAAAAAAGAACACGTAGTCAAAGTAAGTCAACACGAGCACATGGGGCTGAGTTTTGTGAAGGGTGCATTGGTTTGGTGTGTAAGACTTAGTAAAAGGTTGATTTTGGTGGATCAAACAAACAATTAAAAACAAGAGAATGACGGCTGAAGGTGAATGCACATTGAATATGTGAGTACTAATATTTACAAGATGTTTTAATAGTTTTTTTATAAGTTTTTTATCTAAAAATTAATAAAATTAAATACCATAGATATTATTGAGGTTATTCTCCTATTCAATTTGATATTTTAACTTGGTAATAAATAATCTTATTAAATATTTAAATGTCCGTTTTATATGTAGATACGGTATTATATAAGGTCTTTTTATATCAATATATTTATAACTTTTATTTTTTCAATAAAATTTTATCATATTCATACAAGTTCTTTAACTAATTTTTATGAGATCTATACTTAAGCCTTCTTTGAAAATATATTTTGAGATATGAATATAATTTTTCTATAGCTAGGAAATTAGTCACCTATTAGATAAATAAACAATTATAATTTTGAGTTTGGAGGTAAGTAATTATATTAATATAAAATATGTTATTGAATGAGGTTGAAACTAAGAGAACGATTCAGACACTCTTTGTTCGGTTTGCACCTCACTCCTTCACTCGAACAAACTTCAGCTGCTCTCGCTCTCCCATTCCTCCTCCTTGCTAGCTCCGGATTCGGATGATACCTGCAAAGGATTCCGACGCTCAAGTTAGACTTCGGCACTCGACACTCAATATTTAGGGTTAGATGATTGCGTACTCGATCCTTTGGGATTGGTGCTAATTTATATAATTAGTATGGGTCCAATGTCAATAATCAGTCTCGTTGATGGTATGTCAGTCGATCCAGACCGGAGTTTAAACCGAGTGCCAAGTTTGAGTTTTGGTTGTGCGGACCATATCTGTACAAAATATATTTCAACAAACTTTTTCACAAATATTATTAGAATTTAAAAAACAAAATAAGTTTCTTAACAAACTAAGCTTATATTATTATTATATAAATTATACAAAAATGATATAAAAATGTATATAAATTAGTTTATAACTAAATTGTATTCCTAGAAAATTTTATTTAATTTTCTTTAATAAAAATACATGTAAAAATTTGTCCAAATATATCTATATTGAAATTACACAGAGAAAATAATGACGCCTATAAAAACATGTGAATCCAATTAAATAGTGAAAATGTACAGTATTAATAAGAAAGTGTATAAGCAAATATTAAGTCACCTAATTTAAAGAGAGAGAAAAATGAAGCAAGGGTAGAGTGGTAAATCCGACTCATATCATTATTAGTATTGGTGACATTTTTGTCGACCAGAAAGGTTTTCCCTCTTCAATTGGTAAAAAACAGCTTATGTAAATGCTTTGAGAACACAACCAAATTTGGTTAAGTGTCGTGTTATATTCATGTGTGAGGTTAGCCAATAAACATTGTTTGTGTTTTTGTTTGTGTAAAGGTTGAATGGATTGAATTGAGTTATTATGAGTATAGCATTTGAGAGTTGATGAGAATATGTTGGAGCCATGTGCCATTAACTTTTACAGTTGAAGATGCATACGTTGTCCTGCACCATACCTACCTTTAATAATTCAAACTATTATTTATTTACATAAAGTGCTAAGTTTGTGATCACAGCACATTTCCCACTCCATCCATCTTGTGTTTTCGTTATACCATTTTATAATTTATTGGTTGACCATCACCATCACCAATATGTTTCTACTTTTTTCTTTCTTTTTTAATAAAAAATCATTATTATGTAATTTGGTGTATGCTACGAGGCCTTTTCTTCACATATGTCTATTCCTCTTAATTTTAAAAGATGTTAGTTGTAACACCCATATGTCTATGTTAAGCAAAAGCTGTAATATAATATAAAAGTTAAATGTAATATAAGAGTTTTACACAAAAGGCTTATAGAACATATCAATTCTAAAATATAGATCCACTTAAAATATATATATATATATATATATATATATATAATATTTGTGTATTATTCAATACACGGTTATGATAAAATTTTAGATTTTTTAGAAAATTTTAGATTTGTTTAGAGCTACCACGAGAATCTGCACCAACGTATGTTTATGTCCTAAATAAAATCAATAATTACATATAAGAGTGGTTTGTTTAAAATTATCAATTTATATTAAAAATGTCTTTTGAAGAATTTATCAAACAACCTAAATAAAATAAATTTGTGAAAATTGTTGTTAAAGGTGCTTTAAATTGCTTTGTTTTTATATATATAGACTATGAGACATTGATAATCCATTATGGGTGTGTTTCTTTTCTCTTTTGGTAATAATTATAATAAGTAATTAAAAAATAATAGAAATAGAAAATAATAATAAATTAAATTATTAATAAAATAGAATATTTTTCAACTTCATTTTTAGTCAAATACCTTCTCTTTTATTATTTTTTTCTTTATTTTTACTTTCTATATCAAACATTATAAGAAAATAATTAAATAAAAACTAATTTTAAAAATAAAAAATAATTAGTTACTATATTAACAAAATTAAATATTAATTTTGAAGTTATAAAAATATTAATATTTAAAATAATTTTTATTATTAATAAATAGTTTCTAAATTGGTATCTAATTAATTATTAATCTTTTACTTATTCATCTAATAATATAAAGTAGTTGGTAGTTAGAACTTAATAGCTAATTAAATATTAATTTGAAAATAATTTATTCATAATAAAAAGTATTTTAAATACTAATAATATT
>Ga0123342_1004106_pt1 | contig 22623 bp, 11 predicted proteins | sample Turbeawhitnodule_FD_89960 | JGI IMG/M metagenome (GOLD analysis project Ga0123342, IMG submission 89960) | Root nodule microbial communities of legume samples collected from Mexico - Turtle bean Mexico white nodule | ecosystem: Host-associated > Plants > Roots > Nodule | place: Mexico: Nepantla... | reverse complement strand
TATATATATATATATATATATATATATATATATATATATATATATATATATATATATTATTTTATTTATTTATTTTTTCAAAAGCATAATATACTTATATAAAATGTGATTTCTATAAAAGTTTTGTTCCAGGCTGATAGAGTTCTTAGGGGAGGTCGCGTTGCGCCATTCGATGAGCCCATTAGGCCCACCCCTCTTTATGGATACTATAAAACCAATACTGTTTTTTCCTACACCTCCATACCTTATTCTCTCACCTCCATAAATTTTCAAATTTCCAAAAATACCCCTTTATAATATTCTGGATTACATAATCCGAAAGTCATTTTTTAAATTTGTAATTAGTTACCGGATTACATAATCCGGAAGCCATTTTTCATATGCATGATTATTCTCTGGATTACATAAGTTTTATTTAACTTCCGGATTATGTAATCCAAAAGTCTTTTTTCAAATGAGATTCTGAATTACATAATCCAGAAACTACTCTATGGGGGTGACACAAGAAGAACAAAAATGTATTTTCATGTTGTGTATGAAGGTGGCAGAAGAAGATATGGAGGTGCAGGAAGAAACAGTCTAAAACCAAACCTTCAAATTTCTAACGGCCCAAACAAAAAAAGAAAACGAAGGCTCCCAATATTGTTAAGTAATTATCCAAATTGATAAGTGTATTGGCTAATGGATTTTTTGTTAAAACTCTAATGGAATGAAAATTTATAATTAAATATAAAGAAAATTATAAATCTGTATTAAATATCAAATATTTACATGTGTTTGTGTATATGTATCTCAAAACGAGGTGCATATCTCTTGAGGTTAGTAGTATCAAATTTTGGTATTCACAATTTTTAAATCAACCTCACTTTTGTGTAATTTTTCAATCTCCTCTTGAAGACGACTTGCACTAGTTTTAGTCTCTTTGAGCTTCCTCTGTGCCTCTTTGTCTTCTTCCATTCCTTTCTTCAATATTTTCACCTCATCTTTTAGATTTTTGTTCTTGTTCTTTATTTTCTTCATTTTTTCTTTATGCAATTCAATCTCTTGAGATTTGATAAAGAGAGAGGTCATACTCAACCATGATTTGTTCCAGCTCTTGAACCATGATTTACAAAAGTGTTATCCCTATTAGAGGAATCGGAAGCTATGAATGAAGGAACATACTTAATAAGGAAGAATGACTTGGGAAAGTGAAGGGCAATGATGAAGAAAGATTCTATAAAATCAAAAGTGCAAAATGTTTATGAAAGGTAGATTATGATTGATGAGAGCTAATGAAGTTTGAATATAATAAAGAAAAAATGTTTAAAATGTTGTGTGAAACAACAAAGTTTTTGTTATTAGACACTAGGTACCACATTTGATACACGGTTAGTCATAAAATATAAGTTTATAACATTCAATATAAAATAGTCATACAGAACTCGACTTCAATAAAATTGTCATAAAAAAATCATCCATAATAATTCAATCTCAAATAACTAAAGTTTAATCTATAATTTGTAAACATATTAAAACTCATTCTTCTTAAATATTCGTTCACATGTTTAGCTAAATTTATGGATTTCAAACTTAAGGAACTTATATACCAACACATATCCAAATAACTTGTCCAATAACAATGACACCACATACCGTCAATGTGGATATCCAGTTTGGATTGGTTTTTGGCCAGACAAGTCCAATCCAAGAATATTGTTATTAAGCCCAAGTTTTAGAGATAACAAAGAAAGAAAGACGAATATGAAAAATGGATTAAAATCTCATCATAATATTAATGAATATATTATGAAATAAATCTTATTAATGCATAATTAATGTGATTTTAATGCACAAATCTTGATCTCTTTAAATATTTTGATTTACTTAACAATATTTTTTATTATATTACATAAATATTTTGAATAAATAATAGTTTGCTAAAAACAATATTTTTTCTTACCATAATTACTCTCTTTTTTAAAATATGAATTAGACATGTTTCAAATGAATTTTGGTGGTTAGATATTTCTCTAATTTTTCACATTAATATATTTTTTTCTGGTTCAACGTTCATGACGTTACTATTACTAACATTTCAACATGATACACCTTCTATTAAATAGGTTTCTATGTAATTCTCAATTTGTAAGTCTCACATTTTATTATCGATTTAAATGATCTTTTTTAAAATTGGTTTTAGACGTTGAAATACCTTAAATCATAGTTATATTTAACATAATTAACACAACAATTTCACGAAATTTAGTGCAGTGGTACATAAATAGGATTTTACGTGAAGTTGAACCTCGTATGTCTTCTTCTTTGATGACCACTTCAAAAAACGAGAAGCAAATGTTGAGAGAAGCTTCCTTGCATACCAATCTATCACCATAATAATTGAACAACACTTACAATATAATTATAAAATAACAAATTTTTTCATTCTTTTTCTCCCAATTTGTTTTGTTTAGTCCCTCGAGACCTTAAAACAATTAATCTAATCACCTCACGTGCGCAACCTTGACTTGCTACATATTTTTCTTCAAGTCAAAGGACAAACGTTTGATTTTGGCTGCAATTGCCATCTTTTGTTTCTTGGACGAAACATTCTTCACACAATAGTGTCCACATACACTATTTCATTTCTCAATCACTCAAATACTTTATTTAAATATAATTCATTGACATTTTGGTTACATATGCATTAACTTCAAACTTAATACAATAGTCAATTACACGTGTATACATAGTTCTTTTAAGAAAACCCCTTTCCTAAGTAAGAAACTTTAGAAAAAATGTCAACAAAAGGAAAATCAAATTATAACTAAACAATGCAAATTATGAAGGTCTTCTGTTTGATTTTGTATATTTTTTATGAAAAATAATTCAAATTAATGTTTGATTTTATAACTTTTTTACGCGGAGTGTATTAATTAGAATAATGTAAATTTGATTTATATTTTGAATCAAGAAAAAAAAAAGACTTAAAGTTTAAGTTTATTAGTTCAAATAATGATAAAAATATGTCTAATTGTGCTTTATAAGCAGAAATAAAAGGAAATCTAAAAAGATATTTAAACTGATTATTTCGAATAGTGTCTTAATTTATAGAGATATGCATATTAGCAGCAGATTTGTGTCTTAATTTTAGCAGATTTATTTCTTAATAATACATAAGCTGTCATAAATATATACTACAATCACATCCTTAACGTGTAGCAAATTTATTTACTATTAAATAATAAAATAGACCAAAAAATCAGAAATATGTTACAATAATCATATTCCTTAATTACGACAGATTTGTTTACTAATCTATAATTATTTCCAGTCAACAAGCCTACATAAAAAAAATGAATGTCTGAATCAAATATAATTGATTTTATTAATTTAATTCAATTTAAACCCAAACTTATAAAAATGTCAAACAACATGAATATGTTTAGCTTTGATTTTTCGTGAAAATTGTTTATGCTGGATTTAATTGCCCCTTATAATTATAACTTTCTCTTTGAAATGGTGAGATTTTCTTCCTTTTGCAAAAAAGTGTGTTTCTCATACAAACTATTATTTATTCATAATAATCTATTTGTGGTATGCAATCTTCTTAAATGGATTTGCTACGTAATTTCCTTTAAAAGATTGCATAAAAAAATAATTTAAGGGAAAGAAGTAACATGAGAAATAGTCATAGAAGTTGATTCGCAGCCATTCTTTGTTGTAATTAAGAAGAAACTTCGAGGAAAGTGGTGAATTTGCAACGCATTGGAACTGGGAATAATGAATCTATAAATTGTGAGAAGGCACAGGAATTGAAGAGAAGAGAAGAGAAGAAGCGATATGAAGTTTGAAGCAGTAGGAGGAGGGTGCAAGTACCACCCTGATAACAAACAACTACCAGGTGTTTGTCCCTTTTGCTTAAGAGACAAACTCTTGAAGCTCTATGACATCAACAATCCAACGTATCCTCTCCCTTCTCCTTCTCCTCTTCTTCCTTCTTATGTCTCTCACCGCCATCGCCGCCATACTTCTACCGTGCCGGATTCTGTCTCTTCCATGGTTAGTTTCAATTATGGATTGAAGAAGAGCAACTCCATTGCCTTTGCTTCAGGAAGCCAAACCACAGATAGGGAAGTCAGTGAAAAGAGCACGGGGAGAAAGAAGAAGAGTGTTTGGTCCAAGCTCCTCAAATTGACCAGAAAAAACAGTAAGGAGGTCTTCATGCATTCCAGGACCGTGAGGGAGGGAAAAACTTGGCATTTTTAATGTTAATGTAGATCCACTTTTTTAATTCTTGTAACTATACATAACTTTGGAGAATTTTAATTGATTTGCAATTGGATTGGAGCAATGTTTCCTCCATCAGATTTTTGTGTATTCATCTAAGAATGAATTATTTTACTGTCTCACATTTCCGAGAAGCAAATTTGATAACCACCGTGTCAATAACAAGATTATTCAAAAAAGGTTGCTGATGCATCAGTTCAATGTAGACTTATTCTCCCAGTTCAAAAAGGGTGTTTTTGTTGAACCTTCAGATTTTATCCTGTAATGTAAATCAAAATTAATTAACTCGTCTCAGAATAAGATGAGTATGAGCATGGGGTTCTTATATGGTAAAGAGGTTATTAGCTCTTTCAGGAATTTTAGTGGTTTTCTTTTATATTTTAGTAAAAATATCTTACCCTTAATAAAAAAATCTCTTTCTAGTAGCACTCCCTCTTCATCTTCTTTATCATATCATTTCAATCATACCCACTTTCTTTTTCTCTGCTTGTACTAACACTTCTGCACGTTTATGCGTTGTGAGAACAGTTTTGCATTCCTTCCTTTGTCTGATTCAGAGGTTGGTAAAATATACCTTTGACTTTGATGTTTTCAATTTTTTACTGTTGTAATGAGAAAATTTTCAAATTATACATTTCATAACATATACTTTTGTTTTTTTTATCTATCACAAATTTTATTTCTAACTTAACTTAATTTGAATGAATGCAATGTATATTTAAACCGATGATTGTGACCATGTTACTGAAGACTTCTGGTAGGAGAAAAAATACATATTACAATCCAATTAGTCTCTGACATGATAAATGATGAGCATGTTTATATGAGAACACAATACTTAAATTTTTGTGTTATGTATGGTACTTTTGTGCTTTGAATTTATGAAATAGTTGTACTTTTTTTATGACAAATTTTAATTTAATTTGACAACCACATTATCTTTTATTTTATTTAAGTTTGTTTTTGTTTTTGAATTTGTTTTCAATGTGTATAAGTATATATAAAAAATAGAAGATATATAACAACATTTTTAAAAATAGTAATAAGTCAATCAACAAAGTAACACATTCCAAATATCATTTTTTTTTCATTTAGAATTTAAATTTTATTTTAAATTGTCCAATCTAAAATACAAAACATCCAAATGCAAAATTTATATTTCAAATTATATAATACAGAATGCAAAAGATCACAAATGTCAAATTCTCGAACCTGTAATTCAGAAAGTCTCAACAAAGAAAGGCAATTTTGGTACTTCAAAAGCATGGGTGTGCAGGAGGAAAAAATGTGTCCAGGAAGAATTTACCTAGAGTTTGATATTCACTTCCTCCCTCCACAAGCACCCCCTGTTCCCATTGCTCTACAAGCATTCTACTAGTCATTTTTTAAAGGAAGAAAAAAGTTAATCAAGGTATACAAACACAAGGGAAACCTGAGATCTAAAACGCTGTATAGAGGTGTGGCGGGAGTGAAATGAGATTATGAATAAAAACAGAACAAATATCTGTAACTCTGTATAGTGGTTCAATTTGAAGTATTCCTTCTCTGATCATCTACATTTAATGTGAGGTTGATTTTTAAGTAGTACGAGTTCCTGTATGGTAAACTATCTATCTTTAACATGCAATTGGGGTATAAACTACATAGGAAACAAGAAACTGTACATGATAATATGGTTTTACATGATCAATTATAGAACATTTGCAACTTCTCACCCAAATAATGGATATCATCTTCCAGGGCCAGAATTGCGCCCCATCAAATTATCCTGATCATTGTTAATATTTTGGTGCAATGAAGGCTGTTTCAGTCTTTGAAATATATCATCAAGGGACTCAGATGAGGACACACTAGGGATCTTATCTTCCTGTGTTTGCCGAATAGGTGCAAACCTGTTGCCCCCTATGTTTGCCTTGAAACTCTGAAAGCTTGTTTTCATTGTTTGCCATGTTGAGGCCATGCCTGAAGTTCCAGCAGCATTACGAGTATTGTCGTGATCAACCAAGGAAACCTTAGCAGATGCTAAACTTTTCTCTTCTTCCTTCATTTTATATGCTAATCCACTTTGCTGTCTTACAGCAGCATACTTGCTGCTGATGGCTTCCCTGCTAGAGCTATGTCTTCTTGTCTCTTCCTTCAAAATTTTAGGCTGATTTCCATCTATTTCTTTATTAACTAAAGCCGAGGTTCCCTTCATTTCAACATCATTTTTCACCTGACCATACCACAGCTATAATGTGAGTGAAGTGTTGAACTTTGACCACAAGAGTAAAAAATGTCATATCTTGCAGCCATCAAATTCATGATAATGTGGCATGAATGAATAAAATAGAGAGAAAATTGCTTCAATTTTCTTATTGGTAGGGTGTTGACATACCGTACTATTGTCGTTAGATTCAAGATCAATTCCATTAAAATTCCTCACTAATGGAACAACTTGCTCGCCTACATTGCGTCCTTGTTCAAGCCAAGATCGTTCTACAGATTATGTGAAAATCAGTATAAGAAATTATCACAAATCACACATTGCTTCAAGGTTCACTAATTTAGACATGATTTATCATTTGATATTTTGACTGATGACAACTACAGAATTCTTCCCTGGCATACCTTTCTGTAAGATAATTAATCCGGATGGATCAAAACCATCCATATCTTCAGCTTCAGTTTCAAAAACATATCTCTTCCAGCTCCCGAGAAAATCAAATACCCTATCAAAGAAGTTGCTTGCAACCAAAAGGGTGTATACAACCATAATAAGTGGATAGATTTTGTTAAACTTGTCTCCAAAGAAAGGGACTGCATTATCAATGTTCCCCATTCTCTGCAATTAATCATGTAATGCACCAAATTAGCAAAAGGAACTGATAGGAAGGAAAGAAAGCAAAAAATGTTGATAAAGCAGGTGTCAATGATTTTTTGGCATAATGTGAACATTTACATATAGGCAGGTAGAGACTAAATAAAAGACAACAAAACCATCAGACACTTGCAAAAATAAGTACATGTATCAAGTAGAACAAAATAAACAAAAAGTGAAAAAGAAAACAGTTTTTTGGCAGTAAACTTGATGAAGGAATGATTCAGTGTCATGCCTTTTTCTAGTTACAATATGTCGTGCCCTCAATCAGTATAGCCATGAAAATCACAATTTCCAGGATTACTAAAAACTGAGAGGTGATTTGATACTTTCAATTGTTGTAAAATGTCTCTAGAATCAAATTACTCATCTAATCACAAAGCAACCAGAGGATGTTACTTCTTTAACTAGAATTATTAGGTTATTAACTTTATAGCTAATTCTCTCTTGCAACTTCTTTACACTAAACCGATAGTTTTTAACAATACTATATGCAAATAAGTTCAGAAGAAAATATTAAACAAGAAATCAATATGTAAACCATGAAAAAGACTTACCTGTTCAAAGATAGTTGTTTTGTCAGAACCAAGGCGAATAAGATTAAGAAAGTTGTATGAGATAGGAGGAGCATAACGAGCAATCATACTGGAAATGAGACAGAAGATAATGATGTGCAAGATAGAATCAGCAATTCAAGAAACAGAATAAGTAGCAGTAACGGTAGTGAATAAAATCTTACGAGCATATCATAAGCAGGCTAACTGAGCTGGTCTGTCGGGGTGTCAATGAGTAAAACACCAACGTTCCAATTTTGAACAAGGAGTAGTATGTGCAGATGCACATGTACATGAGAGGAACAAATGCAAACGCCTATGAAAGAAATTGAAGAAATGGGATTCAAAAGGCAGCCTGTATTCATTTTAAATATGGTATAAAGCATTTCAGGAAAGAAAAAATGCATACTGAAAAATTACAAGAGTTAGTTTGTTTTAATTTCATGTATAACCCAACTCCAAAATTGAATTTCATTTCAAACCTTTTGTTAGCTATATATGATGACAGTAGCAATTTCACAGCGATTGAATTACAACCTCAAACCAAAAAGCAAGTTTAATTTGCTAAAAAAAGATAGGCAGGGAACTGACAAAAAAAACACGTGCAGTTGATCAATATGCACCAAACAAGGCCATGTTACTCGATCAGAGAAGTTCATGAGACCTGAGAGAGTTCACCTTACTTTAAATTGTTAAAGATTTCCAATATCCTAGAACTAAATATTCATCCAAACTTTCTTTTCACAAGGTAAATTAAGATTTCAAATATACTTATAAGCATCTTGATGTCCACGTTTTACTGTAAATACTTATCTCTTAATAACCTAATCTACCTGCACAAGCACTTCCTCTGTTCCAACAGATTTTATAAGAATCGAGAAAAGTGATAGATCAAGACTAGGTAGAAGAGTAGCCTCTGCTAAAAGAATTGTAACGGACATGACACCAAGTATAACAGCCAAGCCTTTCTGAACTTGCTTTCTTAAAATGCATCGCCAGAAAAATTCTGCAAAGAAAAAACATTTATTCAGAAGCCTATGCAAAATATCTCTAACTATTATATTCCATATTCATAAAAGGAAGGAGTACGTTATGTCATGATGCAACATTAATGCAGCAAGAAAGCTAACTGAGAAAGGAAAATATAGATCAAAATGAAGTTTAAGAATCTTTGAAGCCAAAGACAGCATTTCTTTATGTGATCAAATTAGACTTCCACCATGTTTGCAAACATTAGATTCAAATTCTCTGTTCCTTCAAAACCTAGAGAAACCTCCATTAACAAGCTTGAATGCTTTAAGTGACTTTAATATACATAATTGTATTAAATAATTAAATAATAACTACAAATTCACTCTACTCTATATGCATAAAAAGTAAGCGATTTGGCTTTTCTAAATTGGGAAATTGTAAAGTGAGAAAGAAATCATGTATCCACCATTGATCTCAAATAAAATCTTGTAAAATTAACTCACTTGAAATCAGAGGTGGATCCACTCGTTCTATATCACTTTAATACACTTTAGAGAAGTCAAATCCATTATTCTGTACTGTTAGAAAACAGTTTAAATTCACTACTACATTTAGAACATACTAAATGCTAGCCAACTATAATTATGACTGTTGTTAATAGCTTTCAATTTGCCCCATTAGTCCTTGATTAGCCCATGTTCTTAATGCACTCTACTTGTAAAAAAATCAATTGCCTGTATACAAGACCTATACTATCCCCCAAATATCATGTCTAAGAGTAAATTAACTACAGTTTTTTCGGATTGCAGAAAAACTCTTGTTCTTTAAATGTTTACAGCAATCATCCTTATAGGAGTACAAACAAATAATATTTTTCAAACAATTATGAGGGTTTTCTATAGGTCTCTCCATCAAGGAGGTGTGTCAGGTGATTTTCGAAAAAAAAGATAGGGAAGAAGAGTGTAATTTACTTGTTTAAATTAGGTATCAAAGTGTTACCGACATGTACTCATCTTTCAGCTGCATTCGGTTCCAACAGAACTACAATTTCTATCATTTTCCACGTTTTCCCTTTGTTTCTTGAATCAATTATATTTATAATTGTTTGCTTTCCCTGGTGATTTATCAATTTCTATTCAACAGCTAAAGGTATTTTTTCTACCTTTTCTTGGATTTGATGCATGACAAAGATTCAAATGAAATGCTGTTTGTTCAGGGGCGGCCATGCTGAAGAGGTAGGCCAGAGTGTGACTGAGGGAGTTTCAGGGATAAGAATGGGGTGACTCTATAATGCATATGATGGCCAGTTTGGTATAAGACTGAGGTGCTGTATTCCACTCAATGGGTAAAAGGGATGCTCAATGACCAAGATAATGGCAACGTGTAGGTGAAGTTAAAGGTGCGGCGGAGATGTGACGAATGATGCTTCAGCACAGATCAGGTTAAACCATGGGTGCTGTCATCTGTCCGAAGAGAGTTTAGTTGTCTTGCTACCTTGAAATTTTGGGAGCTTGTGGTGAGTCCTAGGTACTAGTAAAGGGAATTGAGCATGTTGGGTGAGAATGCCAAAGAGTTCTTCAAGTATTTGTGAGCCAAAGATTTTCAACAGCTATAAACCAAGAACACTGCCAATAAGAGTAATATTTGATTGAGTTGCACTAACTTGTTTCAAATCTTAAGTTTCTCTGTTTGTCTTTACTTTTAACAAAATGAGCACTTAATAAGTAAAGTAAAGTAGGGTTAAAATATCAATCTAAATCCATTAACATATTCGGAACATAAGAATATTAGCCATCTATAGTTAGGACAGCATTTAATCACTGCTACCTCTGTAATTAGTACTTGTTTAGTTACATACAATTTCCCCCAAATACTCTACATTGAAACATACACTGCAAAAACAGTTACATAAAAATGTTTATTATGCAGGAAGTAACAGGTCAGTTAAGCCATATATGTTGCATTATTTTTATTGATATCTTCATAGACAGAAAGGGTAACATGTCTATGTAACTTGTGGAACGATAGGTCGGAAAGTTGTCCCGATAGAGCTAGTCCTGGTCTGCCTTAATTGCGACCTCTCAAAGTTGATTCTCAATGTCTTGGAATGGGCTATATATGAAGGAATTAGGTTCTCAATGTCTTGGAATGGGCTATATATGAAGGAATGAGGTTCTCAATGTCTTGGAATCGGCTATAAATGGAGGAATTAAATAGAGAGGTTGAGGGAATCATCAAAGTACGTAGCAATCGGGACATCTCGAATTGACCAGAGATAAGACCTAAATAGTAGTCAATCCTTACCTTACAAGCTAGGTTTTGTAAGATCGAGTTAAACACAGCCTAAATTATAATATCATACCAGAACTTATCCTAGAATCTACATCTATAGTTAGGTCATCCACAATGTCAAGCTCCAAGCTAATAGCCTTGGGAATGAAGGGGTGTGTTTGAAAGTCTCCTTGATGGTGTCTTAACAAAGTTACATATATGTCTTGGAAGGGCCACTTATGACAGAGTTGTCTAGAAAGTCTAAGTGAAGCATCATAGTGGAACCTAGATCTATTGTTTGGTCATCTACAATATCATGTTAAAAACTCATTGTCGTGGGAGTGACCGGTGTGTTGAAAAGTCTCCTTGATGGTGTCCTAATAGTTACTTACCAATGTCATGAAAGGGCCACTATGACAGAGTTGACCAAAAAGGCTAAGTGCATCATAGTGTACAACCATCAAAACATCAACTCTTAGGGTTTAAGATATTACATAGACTAGAGATAAGGCCTAAATATTACTACGAAAACTTGTATAATCTTCCCTTTATAAGGCTAAATTAGGTCTTAAGTCCAAATTCTAAAATAGACACAGTATTGCTAGTTAAAACAAATAAATATGTTTCTAGTTGCATGGGAAAAGTATATTTACTTAAGAAAAAATAAGTTAATATTCTTTATTCACCTAAAGCGTCACACAAAGACCCAAACTTGCCAGTCCGAGCAGCTTTGAAGCTTGAAATATATTTCCTGTAATGAGAGCATAACAATTGAGTAAGGTGAGCTGGAAAAACCTTTAATATATTCACTGTAGAAGGATATTGCAAGGGGGCAAAGAAAAACAGAAAAAAAAAATGATAGAAAACAAACCATCCAGATGAGTTGCGTCGATCATAATTCTTTATCGTGTCTTCCAATTCAAGGGCTTCTAACACGTAAGTTATATACTCACTACAAGAATGCAAAAGTGAGATATAAACCAAATAATCAAGTTGTAATATATACCTAGTCAATAGACTTTGGTGAAAGTAGTAGACAATGCCAATGAACAAAAATAATTAATTATCCATCAAACCTAGCATGGATCATATACATAAAATATCTCAATATGCGAAAATCTCTTAGTAAGGATGATAGAAGATTCAAGAACAATAAACCCACTTAAAAGACTGAGTTGATGATTTGCTTACCTTTTATATCTGTAGTATTCCTCAGTTGCTCCTCGAAGATGACGCCTAAGTGTTGCCATTGACTTCTCATCGGTGTCATAATCCATATCACTTTCCCCTAATTGGCCACCTTGTGGTTTGAAGGATGGATCTTCCCTAGACTGGAATATTGTAGGTTATATCCAAACAAATATCTAGTTTGTGTACTCAAAATATTTAATCAAGAAATCTAAGTTCAATACCATTTGAATTAGCATATCATCGATTACATTCATGTAAGGTCTCAGAGGATCACGCTTGGACATTTGGTTGGATGTGGCTTGAGCAATCTGTAGAAATAAACCTCATTGTTAAAATCAAGGTTACTCTTGCTTAATGAGAAAGAACACACACATACCATGTTCACATGATTAGAGTGGTGCTATGGATATTGGATATGGAAAATATCAGCAACCCAAAAATCTTTTACAAAAATATATTGGAAGTCATAACGAATTATTGAATTGGAGAAGCATTGCAGAAAAAAAAATACAATATATCCATATAAATAAATAAATGAAAAAAATATAATTTTACAATGCAAAAATAATGAAAACAATTGTACAATTAATAATAATAGCAAGTCTAGAAATTAAAATTAAAATAAATTCAAAGCAAAACACAACCAAGTTGAACTAACTTGCTTAGCTGCCATTGAAATGGCTGGAAAATATATATTTAGGGGTTTCAATTTTATAGAGATTGAGGATCGAGTAGAAAAGAAGGGAAAAAAGAGGGAGGGGAGAATAAGAGCAGAACAGAACCAATGAGGTAATAGGAAAAAAAATGAGAACCTTGCGATTTGGGCTAGGTGAGTAAGTTGGGAGAAGGGAGACAGGCGGTGGCGTTGCAATGGTTCAATGGCAGTGTTGCAGTGGGTTGATGGCAATTGAAAAGGTTGCAGGAAACGACAGAGGAACAGGTTGTAGGCGGTGGCAACATCATCAGTGGCTGACTGCATCAACTATGATAGTTGAATAGGTTTACCTTTTCAGGTTATATCTGGTTCAAGAAGGTTAGCTTAGGTTTTATTTAATTTTGGGTTGGGTTTGTGTTAGATTGGGTGACCAACCCATGTTTTTTAAATCTATTAGGCGGCTAAAAGATCTACTAGGTCAAGTTGCACTGAACCGAGACTTTTTCCTTTCTAAGGAAGAGTGGGGTTGCACCATAGGTTTGTGGTGCAATATCCGTCATAAGTTGGGCACAAATGGTTAATGTGTTGAAACCAAGGTTGAATCATTTGAACACTAGCTGAGTTTGACCCTTAGCAGAATCAATCATTGGTTAGACTTTACTTATTTCTCAACTAGGCTAAATTAGTAATTTAGGCACGTAAAAAAGGATATTGGAACCAATGAAGAGAGAGTAGATTGCAAGTTTTAGTCCTACAAAAAAGGAGAGACCAAGAACGTCCAGAAGTTGTTATGAGGGATTTCGTGAATAATATCTCTAAAGATTTTATTTCTATTTGAGTCAAATGATGTTGTGTGATTCATGTAACCTGCCTCACTAAGTGGGTTAAGGCTTATGTTTGTTGCTATTGCTTGGTAAGGGACAACATCTTACCAAAAAAAAGGAAGAACCAAGGTATCATATGCCAAATTAGTTCAGTTTCCATGATTCCAAATTTCCTTAATAATGACCCTTTCATTGCTTAATAGTTTAACAATGACTATATATCCAGTAAATCCAGAAGTTCAAATTAAATCAACTAGAATTGGGGTCATCAAAAGATCATTAGTCACAATCAAGAATAATAAGTTATTATTTTGCTTGTAAGAAATCAACAAAAATTTCAAGTTTGCCTGGCAAATTGTGATAATGTAAGAGATAAAAATTTAAAACTACAAAAGAAAATTTCACTGCCTCATGCAGACTACTTACAACTATAGCATTTGAAAGTTCTTGGTGAGCATCATCAAGCTTAACAGCCATTTTAGCAATTTTGTGGGAAAGAACTTTCTGTCGGATTGTCCAATCAGCATTTTTCCAAATGCCTTTGGGAATTTCACTTAAACCAAAGCCAAGAAGAAATGCGCCAGTAACAAGTCCAAAAGTATTTGAGCAAGCCATGGCTAATCCCAAAAGACCTCCACTCCTGTTTTAATGAGAATTAAAGAAACAAAGTGGGACTTCAGTTGAAACCAAGAAGCATAAACATGTGCGTAGAAGTGAAAAAGGTTAATTAGGCAATCACAACTATCATGTAGAAAAATATAAAGTAGTTGCACAGAAGGTAGGCAGTTGTGTATCCATGCAATGAAAAACATACAAACTACCAATTCAGTGCTTTGGTGGTGGCATATATGTAAGTTTAGCAAATCCATGATTCCCAAAATGTCCTGCTTTCTATTATATGTTGAAAGTTGAAACACTGAGCCCATTGCCATAGCATTTAAGTTTCTCAGAGCGGAAATGTGATCTCTAGGAGTAAATGCAAAAATTTCAAAAAAAAAACTATATACGTTGGATAAAAATGTGACTTGTTACTGCATGTCTTTAACAGATAACGTAGTGCATTATGTCTCATAAAAAGTGGTTTAGCTTAAATCATCATTATTCACAATTACAAAAGGCAGAAGAAATAGTATTTGGGAAACCTTGTGGCGGACATCAGTCATGACAAGAAATACAGCCAAATATTGCCTTTTTTTTATGGATGTGAGGAAACAACAGAACTCATAAGTGGAATTGGAATCTTTATCAGGAAAAAAAAATAATTAGAAAAATCAAGGAAGCAATATCTTAGAACCTATTGCATTCAACAATATATATTTCAAAATAACTAAGATTAAGAGGTTAAGAACCAACCACTGCCGACGCATCATTATGAGAAGAATAATTCCAAAAACGCCAATGGATCCCACAATTACATAAAAGATCAAGTTAACATGTAAACTAGTCTTCAATCTTTCTGATACAGTGAAGTCCCCAGCATCTTCAAAACCCTGGATAAGGGGCACCACAACCCTGATCATGATAAAATGACACAAAAACATGAGCAAATTGCCTTTCTGATTTGATTTTATATTCAAATACTTGTAATACTTATTATGCAAGAAAGCATGTGAGAAGACAAAGCAAATGGCATAATAGCAATACACAAAATCTAAGTTTAACATACACTCATAATAACTATTCATGTGTTGTCAGTCATTACTACTTCCAAAGTTGGCACAAAGCCTCAGTTTGTTTCACAGCAAAAAAATGTCACATTTCAATAAGCAACATTCATGCTCACATGTAATAGTTATTTCAACTTAATCTCATTCTACATCATATCATATGCAGTACACATATTCTTTTATCTCTCTACTCTCTCCCTGAAACCTCCCTATTCTATTTTATTCCGTCTTCCCTTTTCTTTCTCTGCCTTTGTGTTTCTTTCATCTTTCCCGCCTAAATTCTATACCACATTACAAAGTTCATAGTTTATTAATTCAAATAAGGTGACTGGAGAATGTTTTATTGTCAAGAAAACAGAGACAAAAATAAATATGACCAGACAATCAAAAGGAGTTCAAGAAAGTCTTGAACCATCATCCAATACATGGAGCTAAAGATTGGCTTTTCTCAAATAATGGTAAAAACTTTTACAAGATGCGTACCATGTAAGCAAAAAGGTACTCCAGTATGACCAGCTCCAGAAGAAAGAAATGCCCCCATTCTCATGGTAGGAAGATATTGTCTGTAGGTGTAAAAAAAAAAACTCAATATACAAATGAAATAATTGCACATATATTTCTTCAATGATCCACAACACTATTCAGCATTTAACAATTTAAATGCCAGAAATGTCTAATTGAAGTAGAAAAAGGGAAAAAACAATGACAAGCTTAGATGCAAATAGACGTCATAAATCTACCTTGTCCAAAACATAGGGGGTAGCACAATAGTTTTGTCTGAAATCAAAAGTTGTTGTCTTTACACTATTATCACAAAGTCAGCCTATTCAGAGCCAAATGAATAAGGGCTTGTTTGAAATAATTCTAGTGTTTTACTTTCAAAACTTGTTTGCGATGCAGTTTTTAAAAACAACAAAACAAGGCACACTGTATGAGATTAAAATAGTGCTTTACTTATTACAAGAATACCATCAGACTTAAAAGTAAAAGTATAAAAAAACAATTCTAAGCTATTTTTGTTTCTCAATTTCAGTAATTTGGAAATAATTTGCAAAACACATGCAGAAAATAGTAATACAAACATGTTTCTTTTGTTCTTTTGTTTTTAAAAACGGAAAATAGCTTTGACCACTAGAATCAAACAAGGCCAAAATCTTTCACAAAGTTACAGATCAAATGAAATCTAGTTTCAAAAGTCCCTTTGTAAGTTTAACTTGATAGCAAGGTGGAGAAGACTTTTGTTTGGATAGTGGTAATAAACAAATAATTCACCGTGGGAATGCATCACGAGGTTACTTCTATGTTTAAGTTATATGTTTCTGGAGTTTTGAGACCCACAACCACTGAAATTCCTTTGTGCATGAACAATTGACTTTTGGCTTTTTGAGGAGCATTGGGTTTGTGCACAGTCCTGTATTGGATCGTGTTTACTCATTTTAGAGGTTTTGCCAGAGTGATAGTAAAATTCTTCGGCATTGTAACTCTTTAAAGTGATTGTAAATGGAAATACTCGAACTTTTAAAAACAATGTTTTCCCTTTCATCCTTTGAGGGACTGAGTTGTCTTTTTGGAATCTATGTGGGAATAAATATCTGTCTTAGTCTGTATAAAAACTGTAAAAAGTAGAATAGCTATTTCAGATCTTGTATTTCTGGACCATTTTCTAGAGTAGGTTGAAATAAATCATGTGCACTCTAGAAACCATCACTTGACATGCAAGCAAGGGTTTCTAGAGCTCAATTGAGAAGAAGAACACGGCACACACTAAGAGAAGTTCCCAAAAGTTCACCCTAGGTTAGCTAGACTAACCAAGGTTAAGGATAAAAAAAAAAGGTAGCTTAAACCTTAAGCTACCTTCACCCATGGGAGTCTATAAACAGGTGTCTTCTTCACTCTTGTATTCAGATTTGATATTATGTGAATGAGTAAACTGAATTTCAGACTTCATTCTCTCCCAAATCTTCCTTTGCTAGAGAGCCTAAAAGGCCTAGTGAACCCTAGAAAGTTGGCTCAACCTCTTTCTACTTCAAGCACCTGATTCACTTCATATCTTCACCGAAACTCCTCCATTCACAGTGCAATTCACTCTCCTTCTGCTGCATCTTCATCTCATTTCATCCAAGGCACACCTTGGATTACATCATAGGGCCTCTCTTGCAGGTAGACAAAGGGATCTCTCTTTTTCAATCCAGAAAAGAAAAAGAAACTATAGCAAGGAAAGGCCTCAGAAAATCGGTTTTATACAATTACCAAACTATCAGTAGATAAGTATGTGAATGCGCACCCTAACATTCTATTTCTTTTCCCAAATTGAAAGGAACAAAAAGTATATAGAAAAAAGGGTGCACTACTCAATATGACAGAAATGCTTACAAATGTACTAAAAAACACTCTAGAAAACAAACAACACTTTTGATATGAACATAAAAAGAAGCAAGACAAACATCATTGCCAATTAGCAATACGAAGAACTCAAGAAAGGCAGCAATCCACTGTTATTTGCCAATATACGATTTCTATTGTTCATGAAATATCTTCATAAAGATCATATATGATATAAAGCACATGTCCCTCAATCATAAATCAAAGAGGATGCTATTAAATTTAGCCCCGTGCAAAAAAATGTACGGGGTGTTGTTAAGTATTAATTAGTTCCCTTACAAAACTATTTAAGAAACATTCATAAAGTCCTAAAGAAACATTTCATACCCCTCTTGCGGATCCATTTTAGGCCTCAAGGTGCGGCCAATGGATTGAAATAACTACCTAACCGTTTTCCCCATCACTATACCACTATACAAGGCCTCACATGCCTTTAGGTAATTTTTTTCATGACTCACTTCACACACCTCCTACGTTTATTCTCACTCACTTGGGCGTCAGAGTTTGTGGGTTCATCTACTTGCTGGAATTCGCTCCACCCCCTCACGTGCTCATGCCCATTTGAGATACAAAATTACCCTATAAAGATAATATATAATGAATATGTCCTCAAGTTGAATTTTTTGGTTTCCCACGAAGTTCAGAGGAAATCATGTTCAAGCCATAGTCGGACAATAAATTTGGAAACCTCCCCCACCTTGGTTTGCCATGTAACGGGACACTAGCCCCTTCCGCTAAACCCATTCTAATCTTGCTTTGCACCTCATTCAAAGAGTAAGACTACGTTCAGGCTATGTTTGAGAAGCCATAGAGCGGCATTCAACGCAAATCCACCGTGGGGGAAGGATTAGCATAAACATGTTTCGCGAAGTGAAAATGTCACAAAACAAAAACTCTATATATAAAAAACAACTAAAAGATAGTACAACTTCTCTACACTGACAATGTATCAAACTTAAATTCCAAAACCTCCTAATCATTAATATGAAGTTCATAATGAAATTCCTAAAATGCTATTCGTTTGAATTCTTCCTACGATCTTTCAAATTTCCCAATGAAATGGAATTGGAATGGTTAGGAAGTACCGTCCAGATATCAGCGGGGACGAGGACGATGATGGAGAGGGAAGAGAGCCAAGTGTATCCAACGGTGAAAAGCACGTAACTAGGGACACGTGGAGCTGCGTAGTACCTCAGCGTGAAAAGCACCATCCCCGCTGTGAGGGGCAGAGAGATCATGTAAAACACCCACATCTCTCTCTCTCTCCGATGGAACACTCGATGGATCGGATCGGATCGAGTCGAATCGGATTCCGGTGGTACGGTGGTGGTGGCGGAGGTGGAGGTGGCGGTGACTGGCCTTAGCTTCTGGTAAAGTTTCGTGAACGAACGGCACCACTACACAGCACGCAACACCTCTCTCTGGGCTTCGCGCCTTATTTCCGTTTGCGGATATCGATATCTATCTGGGCCTTCAGGGCCCGTATCTTGCTCTTGCTGTCAGTTCTGCAACCAATTCAACAGAAATGTTTTTCTTACCTTTCTTTCCACTACACTGTTATAATTTTCTACTAATTTTCTTCTTTTTCATGATATTTAACTCCGTTTTTTCCGTTTTATCATTTTTTCTTTGCGTAAATATTGTTTAGGAAAAAGTTAAAATGATCTTTTTGTCTCTCTATTTTTGTTCACAAAGCATCACTTACCTAAGAAAATTTTTAAAAAGACTTTTCGCACTGTTTCTTATTTAAATCATTAAAAAATTACGATGGGTTTGAAAAAATTACAAAAGTAACCATGGTCGAGGTTGGGTTTAGTTCTGGACTCCATAAAAAACGGAAAAGCTTGAAGTTAAGGTTTGACATTTGTCGTTTTCTTTGAAAAAATAAAAGAAAATTTTCTCGTTTTCTAACATTTACTTTACTTGTATATTTTTGAATAATTATATATTTAGTTGTAATATAAATAGATAATATGTAAAATGCATCAATAACAGTATTTTAAAAATTATGAATAAGTTGACATTATCAAACATCTATAATCATCTTAACTTATTATATGATATCCTTGTTGTCATTACATATTTTTTAACATTATATGATTGTCAATTGGCTTTGATGTGTACTCAGAAAAAACATAAAAAATTTGAAATGAAAAAACTTATTCAACAATGCCTCAAACTTTTTCATATTTGCATAAGAAAGTTGTAAAAGATGTTAGCAAAAAAGCAAAGCAATATGGGATTGTTGTTGAAATTTGATTTTGTAGTATAAAAAATGGTTTGATATTATGTAATTCGTAACATGATTGTTTCGGATTGTGTGATCCGTTGATCCACTAGATTAACCAATTCGAAAATAAGTATTTAAGGCACCGAATTGAAGAACTTACTTGAGAATGATGAACCAACCGTGAACAACATCACCATAACAACATTGTCGACACCACCACTATTGTTATCACTGTCACTACCACCACAACGCACCACCACAAGGAGCACTACCACCACCACAGCAACAAATACTAGACACATTCTTTTTCACTCAGAAACAAAATATAAACAAAACTTCTATTTTTATCTTTTTTACTAAAGGATAATTTTGTAATTTTAAAAGTTTATGGAGGTGGTAGAAGAAATCATGGAGGTGTAGAAAGAAGTAGTTGTCACATAAAGTGTCCAATTTTGAAGCTTCCATGATAATAATTGATTAGGTATGATTTATACAAAGTTGAAGGTGTAGCTTCCCTCTTTTTGACTCCACAAGTGAACACCACGAAGATTCTTTAAACCACAATGAGCATGTACAAAAAGTTTCCCCTCTTCCTTTAGCCATTGGATTCTCCTTTTTCTGCCTTTTTTAGTGTGTGGGCATGACAACATTGTTGAAGTGAACTTGTAGTCTATTTTTCAAACTCTCCAACCTATGCTCAAATTTTGTTTCTCATTTCTGAACGCCGTGTCACTTGGGATACTTCACCCACAAGATTTGGGAATGATTAACTTCAAAAAGAGATAAGAGACAAGATTTGAAAGAAAGTGTCAACTTCTAAATTCTTCTTTAAATCACTCACTCAATTTCTGTTCAATAAGAAACCGCAAATCATGCCAAGTTTCAGGAGAAATGGCCAAGAAAGAGTGTCTCTTAATTAACCCATTTCTACTTTTGTTTTATACAGTACTGGGTTATTTACTAAATTACTGATGCAAAAAAAAAGCACGTTTAGAATTCCGAAATATTATATTTGTATTAATTCTTTTTAACAATGTTGATGACATTATTGTAAATATGATTTTTCATATCATCATCATTTTTAATGTTTTATTAATAAAATATAAGTGTTTTGATAATCTATTTACATTATTTATTGTATTATTTACTATTATGACATTTCCTTTCCGACATAAAACATTTCCTTTCCTTTCCATATCTTTTTATTCTATGACAGTATGCTAAATTAAGTACGTTAATGCATAAATTTTAATTTATACATAAGGTCTTTTATCAACAAAATAAAAATATCAACATATTCTATTTGTTCGTACAAGAATAACTCTTCCAAAATTTACTCATACGTACCACGAACTTACACTAGTTATTACTAAAATAAATAATTCTATAATGTATAATAATTTATGATTGAACAATGTAAAAAGTTTACCTTGTATAAGTAACTATTCTTTCACACATGCTATTTTTTAGTAAGATTTGACAATACACTATTTTGAAACAATGAGCTGTGTGAGAATTATGTCTCAACAGTATAAAAAGGTGTAGTTAAACTGATCTGCGATCAACTATACAGCACAAAAATGTTGCAACGAATCAACGGTTAGATTTGTATCTGAATATAATTTTTATTTAATCTTCAAGTGTGCCAATTGTTTGAAAAAAAATAGTAATAGTAATAATATATGTAAAATCATTAGGAGCTTATGAATAAACTTCCTTTGAAAGTGGGATCAAAAGGAAAAAGATAGCATGGTAGAATGGAACACCATAGGCAAATGGTAGAATGGAACACCATAGGCAAATCAAAAGAAGAAGAAGGTTTATGGGTAAAAGATGTAAAAGTCTTTGGTAAAACATTATTAGTCAAATGGAAGTGTATATGAGCTTTTGATGAGACATGTTTATATCTTTCAACATGTTTAAATGTGAATACTTGAACAACCTACACATTTAGGTAGTTGAAAGATTTAAGGTTAATCTACGAGGTAGATGATGAATGTGGTTGGTTTGACCAAAATATATACTGGAAAGTTGGATGTCAATATATGATTAAACTTTAGGAGAAAATATGTGTAGGTAATACCCAACTATGCATTAGATTTCCTAGGATTTATGGGAATTCTATCATTAAAGATAAATCAATAAGTCAATTTCGAAGATGGACAAACACTGAATGAGAATGAATTTTGAAGTGGAGGAGAGAGTGATTTGAGTGGGAGAAGACTTAGTTAGCATATTTCTTTATGTGTTTATCACAACAATCTATGTATAGGGATAGTGATGACAAATGGGTATGGAAAGACACATTGGTGCAACAATACACTATAAAATTTACACTACAAGAAAAATTGGAATTACATATTGCAAAAATCCGTATGTAAAACTGTCGTAGGTAAGCGTTACATACGGATTTGAATCCGTATGTAATTAACGTACAAAAATTTATTTTTAAATTTTTCATTATTACTAATTATTATTTATACCTATTTATATTTTTTATTAATGTTGATAGTTAACCATACAACTTTTTTAGTCATATTATCATTTTTATTATACTTATTATTATTAACATAATTTATACATATTAATATAATTATTATTAATAATAAAATAAATTATATTAATATTATTCATATTTATTAATATTATTAATATTATTCATATTTATTAATATTATTCATATTATTACTATTATTATTATTATTAATATTATTATTAATATTATTATTAACATTATTATTAATATTA
>Ga0123342_1004105_pt1 | contig 22630 bp, 12 predicted proteins | sample Turbeawhitnodule_FD_89960 | JGI IMG/M metagenome (GOLD analysis project Ga0123342, IMG submission 89960) | Root nodule microbial communities of legume samples collected from Mexico - Turtle bean Mexico white nodule | ecosystem: Host-associated > Plants > Roots > Nodule | place: Mexico: Nepantla... | reverse complement strand
CATTTTTTTGTTATGTATAATTACATTATAAAAAAAATATATATATATATATATATATATATATATATATATATATATATATATATATATATATATATATATATATATATATATAACTCAAAACTTCCTAATATAAAAACTTACACATTGAACAATGTGTGAAAGGGTGGTAAAATATAGTAATGACTTTAATTTTTTTTCAACTGGTTAATTAATTCTAAATATTTTATATTTAAGAATAAAAAACACTTTCATCAGTCCAGCAATATTTTTTATTTTATATATAATAATTAAATTTAAAATAAAGATATAAAACTATGAAATGTTTAAAAAATATAATTTTTCCTTACAAAATGATTATGTGACACAATACAAATCACAATTTATATTTTTTAATGCATGAAACAACTAGTGTGAGTTTCCTTTATTGAAAGTACTCTCAATTTCTCTAATTAACTTCTACAATGTTTAACCATTCCCAAGTCACGTCATTAATTGAATAATTAATTAGTAGCTAATTAAATATTAATTAAAAATTAAGCTATAAGTTTTATTAATAATAAAATTATCTTAAATATTAACCATATATTTATTTTATATAATAATATTTATTTTAGTTAATATAGTAATTAATATTTTTTATTTCTAAAATTTATTTTATTTATTGATTTTTTTTAAATTAAAAGATATTTAATGATCATGAGAGTCCATAAAAATCACAATTTACATTTTTTTAATGCATGAAACAACTAATGTGAGTTGCCTTTATTCAAAGTACTCTCAATTTTTCTAGTTAAGAAAAAAAAAACTTTTTGTATATTCATTTAGAGGAAAAATAAATAATTTTTCAAGTAATTTTTTATAAATATAATTAAGTAAAAATAAACAAAAAAAATATGAATCTATTGAAATTTGTTATTACCACGAAAAAAGAAATAGTATAAATAAATGTAGTAAATTAAAAGTATATGTATTTTGAAATGAATATTTTTTGTTTACAATTTGAGAAGTGATGTTAGCAGTGAGCAAGCTCTTTCAGCTTCCTCCTCTTTCGCTGAGAAACCGTGTGCTCAGATCATCAAAACCAATTTCCATTGGTTCTCATATAAATACAAATTCAGCGTTTTCTTCACCAATTCCTTCAAACCCATTTTCAACTTCACAACACAAACACAAACATTTCTCTACCAAAGCAACAATGGTGGCGCTTCTTGTGGCAACCTCCTCCGACCCGGCTTCCATCAACCCGGCCAATGCGCTGTTGGCCATGCCCGGGTGGCAACCGGGTCCCCATTTCCAGGTTCAAAGCATCAACCTTTTAGGGAACCCATCATGCCCCTTTTGCTGTTTTAACTGTTGTCTGTGGTTGTGTTTGGTCCACTAGGATGATATGAAGAGCTTTGTGAATGAAGGGGTGAGGGTGTTGCTGCATGCAAAGAGCATAGTGGTGGAGGATGATTTGGACAGGAGGTGGGAAGAGGTCACTGGGGAGGTTGTTGATGAGGTCATCTTCTTCAGCAAACACACGGCTGTGTCCAACAAGCCTGCTCTCACTGTTCACCCCATTGGTAAGTTGTTCACTTTGTCTCTGTTCTTTTTGTGGGTGTGGAAAAGTTTGTGTCTTGCAATGATTTTTCTGGTGGGGTGTGTGTGTGCATGTGCAGGAGTTCCTCATTTGCGTGAAGGTGATGTTCCGCCCCAAGGTGGCAGACCTGGATGGGCAGCGCTGCCAAATCCTAGGATGGGGCCTTGGCTTCGCCTTTTGAAAAATATTGCTCAGGCTCATAATCTGGTCCCTGAATTCGAGGTGTCTTTTTTGTTTTTGTTTGTTTGTTTGATTGGTTGGTATTTAGACTAGTTTTCTTTACTTGTCTTTTTGATGCTGTTTCTTGTGTGACGTTTTCTTTGACTGATTGTCGTTTCTCTAGTTGTATCTTCAGTACTTCTGGTTTAGATTCAGCATTTCTGCAATTGCATGGCTTGTTTCCTGTTCAAGGAAGATGATGATGTTAATTTTTTAAAAGCAATTATGGTAGAATTTAATCTGTTTCCTCAATTTAGATTACTTTGGAGGCTACTCACCATGGACCTGTGACCAATAAGCCAACCATGTTTTTGGAGATTGGTGAGTGTTTTTTCCTTCCCCCTAGATCTTTTTGGCATTGATAGGTTTGATATATCGTATTTTACAAGCACATTGCATGGTTTATCAGTTAAGTACTGGGAAATAATTTGTTGTTTTTGTATCCTCCATCGTTTGTTTTTCAGATCAAGTTAGTCTTCATTTTGATGTTTAATCTCCTTTCCCATTCATATTCATCTTCTCCCTTTTGAAAGTATTACTTGCTTGCAAAGAAGGCTTCATCTTGTCTATGTTTTCCATAGGAAACGGAATATTGTATGTTAAGGAGAGATGAAGTGGAGTTTCCAAATCAGTGATGTTATTTTAGTTTAATTCGGCACTAGAGTATAAACGGCATCTCTGCCCTTCCCTCTGTGTTCCTCTGTTTATTTTTGGGACATTGGTTCCATGGCTGAAATTTGTTTGCACCTAAAGAAAATTCCCTTAATCTTTCTTGCATCAATTTTGGGTATTTCTATCATGTCTCACCTCCTTGGACCAGGAGCACCACCACTCTCCCTTTGTTTTCCTTCCATAGAGGCAATTGAAGAAGAGTTAGTCTGGCCAGGGTTTCCATAACGAAAAGGTAATTAACAACTAACATTGTGGGCCATTCCAACTTGAGCTTGAGAACTGGGTCAGGTTAAAAGTTTTAAAACCTGAATTGTAAATTCCTCCTTCGGCTCAGCCCACTCCAACCATTTTACCTTCTGTAGTTGCATGACTCCCTTCAACTTCTTCCCTTCCCATATAATGCGTGATAAGCACTTTCAGTAGTTTTTGCTCATGACAATTCATCCCCTGTCTCTGACAATCCATGCTCAATTGTGTGAGCTTCAACTTAGCCGTCAAAGTAAATCTGTACTTCATTATTCCAAGAAAATGGATCCTCTCCCTCAAACATGGACATTCCACCTTGTTGGTTGACTTTGAGATTTATTGAGATGGGTATCATTGGTCGAGATCCGAGAAAATTTTGGTTCTCCAATACCTTTCTTCCCTACCACATTATTCAATTCCAACAATGTGGTATTCTGCTTTTGAAGCTGTTCCATGTGAATTTGGATAGCTTCCTGGAAATCACCTTCTTTTGCTCTCACAACTTGTGAGTCACAAGGCTCATTTGAGCTTCCAGAACATCCACTTGCCGAATCATCTTCAGTGGTATCTGGCATGTTGGACCAATTGTTTGGTTTGGAACTGTAAATGAATGAAGAATACCATAGATTGTATCACCCCCTGCCCCCACCGGAGAAAACTTTTGATGATCTTCCTCTTCATATTATTGATATCTATGATGATCCTCTCTCTCACCCCCCTTATTTCTTATAGTTAACTCACTGCATGTCATTGTCTTCTTTTCTTGCCAGCTCAAGCCCCCTATTTTTATGTTTCCTATAATAAATGTGCCAAACTTGTGCTTGTTTTCCACATTATGTATCAGCTGGCCCAAGTTTTCCTCTCTATTCATATCATAGTTTGTAGCTGCTAAACTTCATGCTCAAATTACACTAGAAGCTCCTAGCAGTTAGATAAAATTTGAGCTTTAATACAGCGACTCATTTTCTATTCTGGTATAGGTAGTACTGAAGACTACTGGAAGAGACAGGATGCTGCTCAAGTTATGGCACAGGTAATAATTTGTTTCATTACTTTTCCATCAATATCTGGAATTTCCCTGTATGGAGATCATATTCTTTTACACAGTTACTCCTGAATAATAATTGCTTTAGTGGCAACTGATCGGTAGTATTTTATTTAGTTTACTGAAATGATATTTTGTTCTGGTTCTTGTAGTTAGTCTGGGAAGGACTTGGGCTTGGAGGTGGAACAGATATAGGAAACTGGAGCAGGTAAATTGATTAAGCCAAGTTAAACAAATGCAGTGACGTTAGTTTGTATACTCATTTTATTTGGCATATACCTCCCAATGTCTTAACATCTTGCTATGTCTCTCTCTCTGTGTCCTCAGATGCAAATATGTTTAATCTATCTATGGTCCTTTGATCTTACAATTCCTTTCTTGGCGGACTATATGTCTTCCTGAAGCTTTTAAATTGTTTGTGTTATTGCGTAATTATCGTTAAATCTTCCACCAACAAATGGTGAGTTTTTTGTAACCTGAATCTAAATATCACTCTTGCAGGGAGAATGATAACAAGAAAATCCTTCTTGGGATAGGTGGTGGACATTATGCACCTCGTCATATGGATGTAGTATTGTAAGTAGTCAAATAAGTCATAGCAAATCCTGTCTTTATAATTTATTTTTCTGATGTCAAAGAAACTGAACTATGCAGCTATTGTACGTTATTAACTTTTGGGTTATTCTGAAAACCTATCGTAGTTTACTCTGCAATTTTCTCCCAATATTTGGACTTCATTTTCTTTTTAAGGTTTCCATTATTGAAATTTACTAGCATCATTCGTTTACTTGGTATGCAGATGAAGACTTTTGTCATGGTATTAATAAAATTGATAAGTAAATATAGCTATTTGGCCTTCATCAACATTTTGATTATTACATTATCCATAAACTTTCATCATCAAATTTAATGGCCCTGTGATAAAAGGCTGTAAATTGTACATTCAAATATATTACAAAAATATACTGACTATAAAGTTGTTTTATATTGCCTCATGACTTAGGTTGAATAAACTTTTAAATCCATTTTAGAAGATTTATACATAAAATTGTATGGTCATGAAAAAGCCTTTTTATACCTTGCTGTTTAAAATTTTCCAAATTTTTGTGTGCATTATATTTTGTGTTTTTGCTCAAATAAAATATGAATACTTACTTACTCTGCTTATCCTATCTAGGAAAGATAATGTATGGGTGGGTCACCTACTTTCTGGATATTCAGTGCCTATGGAAGATCCAAACCAGTCAAAAGGAGAAACAAATGGGGAGATTGGTGGAACATGGAGAGAGTCTATAAAGGCTGCATATGAGGCCACTGAGTCTGCCTTTCCTGGTGGTGAAATTCTTGCGCACCTAGACCACAAGTGAGCTTTATGAACATTCTCCTTATGCAATCACTATTTGTATTCCTAATCCCAAAGCAAGAACTGAAAGCCATTTCTTGGTTGAGTGCTGAGCATTTTATAAAAATATTTCATAGCCACAAGGCACCTTTGTTCAATGTTGTTACAGAAATTTCTGTCAGTATATCCCATAATTTGCCTAGGGCTTTCCACCTGCCATTCTCTTACAGTAATATAGATTGTAAAGAAAATGGTAGAACAACCTCTAGGTTAGGGAAAAGTGGGAAAAGAGAACTCCTTTTTCACCATCCCTCCCTCTAGTTCACGGACTTTTGGTCATTCTTCTTCATGGGGGATTAATGAAGGGCTCCTTCCCCTACTAAGGGAAAAAGGTCACAAAACAAGTTCCTTGTAGAACGAACCTGGATCTTTCCTAGTTCTTCCCATTATTTTTAATGCTTAAGGACAGATTTATCTGGTACAAGTTTTTGTAGGGGTTTTTAGTTCCTCCATTTGATCGCCAAAAGAAAAAGCAGTGAGCAAACTAGCCCCAAGGTTGCCCAGTTTTCAAATTAGTTGTCATTTACATTCCTCATACCTACACCTACATCTGACAGATTTTTATTACTGGGTCTGCTTGTTGGTAGTTTATGTTAACAGTTTGATAATATGTTCATGTCAACTGCGAAATTTTTGAGATTCAAAATGAGTAGAGGAGGGTTTTCTGCACTAGGAAGAATAAGAAGAAAGAAGAAAACACTATACATGCAGGGCATGCTGCTGTCATTTGGACCTTGTATTTGTTGCCAAATTACATATGTTTTGTCCTTGATTACTAAGGATGGTCTTGTGAGTTTGTCCTTGAATGCTAGAAAGTGATGTTCTAAGGAGTACTTTCAATGTTTCATGTGTCTGTCCTCTTTTAGCTTTTGTGATTTTACACAAAGAAGGAATTAAGAAATTTAAGTATGATTTAAGCTGTGCCAAGGTAGGTGATCCTGGCTATGACATCACAGATAGACCTTAATTTTTTTTTCCTTTTACTCAAGTTAATCTTTATCCTAAACCAGTTATTTTTTTGCAGGAGTTTCAAGGGCTGGCAGAGGAATGCCATAACAGGATTCCTTGCGGAGCAGAACATTAAAATTGGAAAACCGAATAATTTCTATTGAGGGCTGGCTTGGAGGATAATATGTGAACAACATAGCCTCTGCAGATTTTGACAGACCATACTAGCAATTTTATTCAGTTCCCTTCAGATCATAGTGATAGTTAATGAATAGCTGAAGTTTGAGATGAACTGATATATTCATAAATTCCAATTCTTATGAAAAACAATATTTATATTATTTAAAACTATATAGCAGTACTATACAGAAGGTTAGTGTTCCCAATGTTCTTAAAAATTGATTCAGTTACTGGTTTAAGATTTAAGATTTAGTGATTTAGCTGCTGTCAACACATTTAGGAAGCTTTCTGGAGTAGAATTTTCAGAATAATCTTTCTGAATCGTATATAATATCTTCTGGAATGAGTTTCTCAGAATGAGTTTTCCAATATTCCCATGATGAATTTTCAGAATATTGTAGTGAGTGATTATTTATAGAAAACTATACAACTTCTTAAAATTATCGGATCTGTTAAACACATTGACACAATCTTCAATAGAATTAAAATTTAATTTAAAAGTGAAATGAAAAAACAATTTTTTAATATTAAATGTTATTTAATATTCAGGAAAAAGGTATAACAAAAAAGTTACAATATTGGAAAAGATAAAAGGACAAAATGCTAAAAGGAAAAATTAAGAACAAATTTAAGTAATAAATGTAGTAAAATACGGTTAAAAATATGTGTTAACCTTATAGTAACATTAGACGCTAGACGGTTACTTATTTTGCTTTAGACGGTTGTTTTCTTATGTGCTGTAGATAGTTGACACGTGCGTCTACGTGTTCTCTTCCTTTGTTTGACACGTGTCTCAGAGATTTATATAAGCCTTTTCTCTGCAATAGTGAAATATCAATTAGTGCTTTTATTCCTATACCTTTTCTCTGTTCTCTTCTCATATGCTTTCTGTCTAGCTTTCAATATCAACATATGTTTTTTTAATGACTATCAACAAATTTATATATGTCCTAGCTTCTTATACATGTTATATCTACTTGAATATGTTAGTATATAAATTTTATTTTTTGATAAAATAGTTATGAGGCTCAGATATTTCTCTTAAATGATATATTTGTGTCGAATACACGTATCAGACACCAACACTCATATGATACGTATCGGAGAAGTGTCCAATTCAAAAAATATTTGTTGTATTTTTAATAATTCTAACACAATTTTAAGATTAAAATACATTAGTTTTCTAAAAATTAAAACTTATTAATGATTATAAAAATAAAAAACAAATCATTTTGAACCAGCCATGAAAAAATATTTTTTTGTTTAAAAAAAAATTAAAACATATTTGTGTATATAAATCTTTATTGTTAATTTATATAATTCATAATTATATAATATATAGATCCATGTTCCGTGTCTCAGATTTTAGAAATTATATGTATTTTCATATCCGTACTACATAGTATAATACATGTAAATTCACAAGATTAAATAATGAAAAACAACATAATTAAGTTTAACTCAAATATGATTTAGCTTGATATCACGGATTTTATGTAAGTACACATTTACATGTTCAGAAATATTATTGAATTATAGTAAGTTTTATTTCTATATTTTTTGCAATTTATATTATTGAAAAATGGATATTTTATTATCATTTCACGTTATTTGTCCGAGCCTCTAGTTAATTAAAAAGCTTTATAACTTCTATAAAAAAATAGTATATAAAAAATAGAAAAAATAAAAATATAGTTGAATATATGGCGATTGATATTGTCTTATAATAAATTAATTCGGTCTCTAATTTAGTAAAAACAATGAACTGGTTCAAATTTTTATAAGACTGGGACGTCTCCCTAAAACTAAAGTGAGTTAGTGACGTACATCAATATCATAGAATTTTAGTATTGTTATTGAATGCAAACAAGGACTAATATGATTGAATTTTTGGGCCGGTCATCTTTTTTATCTTTATGAGAACTAAACATTAAAGAAAGTTCTTCTTATCTTTGTTTAATTTATCTTTTTGATTGATTTAAACTTTCAATGTAAATGCTTAGAATACTCTTGAAAGTTTCTTTATTTTTTGTTTTTTATTTCATAAGTTTATTCTAATCTTCCATGTTTTTCTTTTTATTTTATATGTTATTTTTCAATATGATGACTCATAAAATTATAAATTAAGAATTTTTTTATTTTTTTTTTCACAATTTGCTCTTCTTTTTTTCTTAGATTTGAAAACTTTACCTTTTTAGTTCAATCACTAGTTTTGTACACATTTTTCTTTGCAAATTGAACCCTAAACCATATATACACATTATTGGCGTCTTAATAAATAATTTAATTAATTAGTAAAATATAAAAATCATAAGTAAAATTGACTATTCAATCAAAATTGCGAATTTTCCAACACTTAGAAACTAAAATCACAGGGAAATAAATAATAGGCAGACTAAAATTGGGGATAAGAATTAAAGAGAAAACAATATAGTAATTCAGTCAAACAAAATAAGCAGAAGAAGAAACTCAAATCAACACAATATAGAAGGAAATAATAAGGTCAAATTTACAAAATTGAATTCAAGAAAAATCAATAATGAATCCAAAAACGAAAAATTGATAGAAATAGAAAACATTAAAGGTATAAATTAATTGTATTAAGGTAATAGATTAAAAAATATAATTATAATGATATAATAAAACACTACTCCTTTCTTTTTTTAAGCATCAATTGTATATTATTTTTTTATTTATGTTAGTTTTCAAAATTCAAGATAATTAATTATTATTTTCTGTCAATTTTTTTCTTTAGTTTTAGCCAAATTTGCAATCAATTATACACTTACAATTACTTTGCATTCATTGCAAAATATAAATAGAAATGTATAATAGGAATTTTTAGAATTATTTTATAGATGCAAAATGAATTTCTTGGTATCAAAATCTTAAAATACAAGGAAAAGAAGATGTAGGTAGTATATTTTGTCTTTAAATGACCAACATTTAAGATTTCAAATTAAAATTAAGAAATATTTTAAATGGCATTACTAATTACAATAAAATTCATATTAATTATTTTCCAAAAAAGAAAAATCACGTGACTTGACCAAATTTTTCTTCTTAAAATACACACATTTGTTATCATAAGAGACATTTAATGCAAATATGTTCAAAGAATGTTGAATTAACTACTGTCCATGGAGTAGGTTTATTTAATTTAAACAATTTAGAGAAATAAATGTATAATGAAATTTCTATATAGAAAAAAATTGCATATGTTTAGAAAACTATGAATTCTGAAAGGAATTTAAGTCAAAATAATAATTATCTTTTAATTACAATTATGTTTATTGATATTTTAGTCAAATATTGAAATATTTTCTGAAATTATCCTTCTGAAAAACTCATGTTAAAAAAATATTATATTAAAATGATTTATGTTGTTGACATTTGTCTACATTATAAGATGAGATAAATAACACTAGATTTTGTTATTATGATAAGAATATTATTTTATTCACCTTTCTCCCTTGACACTGCCAACTATACACTTTGAAACAACCTCTTCATTGTTTTCTGCTTTAATTTCAACCATGGAATGTTTCTTTTGTCGCCTATGGTACTCTCTTCCTCTCACTCCCCACCTGTTTGTTATGTGAACTGTGAAATCACTATCCACATTTTAAGTCTTAGTTCTGTCTTTTTGTTACTGTAGTTACATTTTTCATTGTAATTATATCAATTTATACGACGAGATTTGCATTCACTTACATATTATCGATTACAAAACGAGATTTGCACTCACTTATATACTATCGATTTATAAGATGAGGTCTACATTCACTTATCTATTGTCGATTTATAAGATGAGGGTACTCACTTATCTATTATCGATTTATAAGATGAAGTTGCACTCACTTATATACTGTAAAATATTGTAATATTTGGTGGATGTGATCTCCAAAAAATCTCATATTTTTATTTCTTCATTTGAGTTTCTATATACATTACATATTATGGTGCTGGTTCCCTTTTTTTCCATCATGTGTTTGAGGTGTATATGTGGTAACAGACCTTGAATTTTCACTGTACTTTTCTGGATTTGCAGACTTGTGTCTGATTTGTTTTGAGGCTAAACCTCAATCCAGTGAGAGCTCTAAAGGAAAAAGTATTGGTAGGGAATTTGATGGTGTCAAATCAATCTGAGTTTGAATATTTGTAGCTGAAAAAGCTTTTCCAAAAGTTTAGGATTTCTAAACTTTTTCCCTTTGTCCTTTTATACATCGAGTACCACCCTAGGATTCTATTCAGTTAGTCCAAAACCAAATCTTTTACTAATAAAAGAAAAAGGATGCAATAACATGCTTTCACAACTTTAAATATAAGCATAAGCTCATATTCTTTAGTGACAGCTAATACATTATTGATAATTCTACACCAGATTACAACTTCAAAGAGAAATAGTTTTCTTTGTTGAGATATGAATTTCATCTGAAGAGACCAGATTACAACTTGAAAGATAAATAGTTTTCCCTCAATTGAAGAGACCAAATTAGAACTTGAAAGAGAAATGATTTTCTTTATTGAGAGATGCATTTCAGTGAAAAGATAGAACAATTTTGAAATTATATTCTACCACATCATAGTTGTAAATTGTGGTTTTTCACTGTCTTGTTGTAAATGTAACATTTTTCTTCTTTTACAATGAAAAATGATTGGGACAGGCATAGCAGATACCAGATGCTTAAGTCATAATATGGTCCCCCAGTTTAGTTACTTCTCAATATTCTTAAAGCTTTTGTTCGAATTGGGTTCTGATAAATGTTATTTGCATCAAAAGTTTGTAATGGATGTGTGGGAAAATAGGGTCTTGCAGTCTTTGTAACATAGACATGGTTTCCCTTCTGCTGAAATCCAAACAAATATCTAAATTCTTTTATGAACAGTGAAATGTCACTTTTCTTTTGTCTTCTTCATTTAAATTATCTTTTGAGTCACTGAAAGACTGTTAAGATTTGTTGCAGCATACATACAAACCTAGTTATTCCTGTTTTCTGATCTTCAGGGTCCTATAAAGTGTTGAGTGATCTGGCTAGTCTCATCGATTGAATATACAGAAAGTTTTCCATTGGTTTGAACTCTACATGGACAATGAAACTAGGTAACAAACTTTTGCTACTTTTATTGTCTCCAGCAGCTATACTTGTATCTTCTCTTACAGCCATTCATATATTGTTGAATATGATTCTTCCAAGTCCGTGACATAACCATGACATGAATTTACTGAATTCCTTTACCTTGTTTATTGTGTTTATTTTTTCATATAAAAGTTTCATGTTACTCATGTAACTTGATATCTCAGTTACGCTGATACCTCAAGTAACAACAATCATCTGTCATTACAAAGTCATTACAAAGTTGTTTATTGTGTTTGTTTTATGATCAAGTGACTTTTATTTTGAAAATCGGACTCTGCAAATTATTTTCTGCTATCTGAAAATGAATGTACAGAACTAGAACTGGCTTCTTTACATTCAAATATTGGCCTAAACCATTTGACTTCAATGACAGTGATGTAATATTCTAGTGGATGCAAATCACAACAACACAAAATAAAGGAATCTGACACTAGAGCCTCCACTGAAATACAGACGTGTAACAGATTCAAATCTATCACCCTGTGACATGGGATCAGTAGATTTCACCACTACAATTACACTTGATTTTGAAAATGATTATGAAGCACAGGTCAGGGACTCTACTGATTCATCAACTCATTCTCCGCAGGAAATAGAGTCATTTGGGATGCTTCACCATGATATGGAATCAGAGAAAAACTCCCTCTATTCACCAATCCATGAAACAGATTCATTAGAGGGTTCAACAGATGTCTATATGGACAAAAGTGTTACAGAATGTGAACCAGAACTTGTAATATGTCACAAAGAGACTAATTACAACATTATTAAGGATATCTGTGTGGATGTAGGAGTCCCTACCAAGGATAAGATTGTTTTTTGGAGAAAAGTAGACGAAAACATCCACAAAACTTATTCTTATGAAAGTAAAAAACCAGTGAAAGACAATGCTGGGATTAATTTATCAAATCCACCAGTTACAGATGAATCTGATCAATCCGAGGATTTGATTCAGCTAGTTGAAGGCGCAACTAGAAAACTTGCTGATAGCGTGTATAAGGAGATTGTTGTGCCTGAAGATAACGTTTTGTTACAAGAGTTAGACAGAGAGAAATCCAGGACATCAAGTGTTGAGGGTGATGAAATCAAACACAACCATGCAAAGGTATTCAACAACTTTTCCTTGTGCAATTTACATGCTATTTATCCAAGTTAACCATCAATGTCATAGGTTATTCTCATAGACCATATCTTGCCATATATTTATCATTGTCTAAATGAAATACACATTATGTTGATGACGACTTCTTTAGGAATATCGGTTGGAGATACCACGTCGACTAGAGATTAGGATATTTTATAGTATATATGTAGGTGCAAACCTTACCTTATAAGCTGGTTTATGAGGTTGGGTTAGGCTTAATGTTGAGTTAGGCTTAAAGTCCACTTCTTAATATGGTTTCAGAATAAGTTTATTCAGCGAGTGTTTGTTAGACTGATCAGGTCACCTGCTATCAATATCGAATCACCCATAATATGTTGTCTCATACACAAAGTTGTTACTCTCAGCATAAGAGAGGTTTGGGAGGTTTGATAGTATATAAGTGGATGCAAACCTCACCTTATAAGCCGGTTTTATGAGGTTGAGTTAGGTTTAAAGTTCACTTCTTAATAATAGTGTGAGTTAGCACTCATGTGAAGATATACATTTCATGAAGTAATGATCCTTTATTTTTAATTATTACTACAGGTTGACAAGGACCCCGAGTTTCACTCAAAGCCTAACAAGTCCAAAGATGTGATTGAGGATGATGCAGTGTTTTGTACTCCAGCTTTGGAATCAAAAACTGAAATCCTTGGCAGTATACTGCAGGAGAACACAAACATGGTGCATAACTCAGATCATTCGGGTCATGGAAGCAGCCAAGTTAGTGACATTAATTGTGATCAAACTCAAGATGAAGATGTGAAGTCTGAAGACGAGGGTGTGAAAGATGAAGTGTTTCAAACATTAGACGAGTCAAGTTCCTTCTATTCTGGAAGCATCTCTCTTCGATCAGATAGCAGCACAGCTAGCTCACAATCCTTTGCCTTTCCCATGTAAAAAAAAGCCTAAAAACTTGTAAGTTTCTCTTCAAGCATTGTGAAATGAACACACTGATTTGGTTGTGGTGCTTGCAGATTGCAACAAGAATGGAATAGCAGTCCAGTAAGATTGGCAAAACCTGATGGTGAGCATCGCAGGAAGCAACTGGGTTGGAAGCACCTTCTTCTCTGCTGTAGATTCTGAAAGATTATCTTCCCTGTACCCTTATAATACTTCCTATACATCACTAAATTTTTCTAGGTAGCTATATATCTACACTAAATAAAAACCAATTTTAAATTAAAAAAGTAATTAATTATTATATTAATTAAATTAAATATTATTTTAAAAACTAAAAAAATTATTGATATCTAATTATATATTAAGATTTTAACTATTAATTTTAAAATTTAAAGTAATTAGTAACTAAAATCTTAATAACTAATTAGATAAAAATTAATTTATAAATTTTAAAAATAATAAAAAATATTTTAAATATCAATAATTTTTTAGTTTATAAATTAGAATTTAATTTAGTTAATATAATAAATAATTATTTTTTATCTAAAATTAATTTTTATTTAGTGATTTTATTGTAATAATATATACATCTCCACTGTTTGCTCCAATATGTGAGCTCAAGTTCTTTTTGTTTCCCTTAATTGCATTTGTTTCTTACCTTTTTATTTTATATATATATATGATCTAAAATTCATTTCCTTGTCAATAATTCACTGCACATGCTATTTTTGGATGTTTATGGAATATGATTTAAGCTATAAAAGTAACTACAAAAAACTGTAAAAGTAGTTGCTACTTGCCACAGTTTAATGGTGATTAAGGTCTCATGAATCTTGCTGTGGTTGTAAACATTTAATGTTGCATTTTCATTTGTTCCAGCATTGGTGATGTCTCAGAAAATTATCCTTTTAAGAGTAGCAAAGGTCTTTATTGCCATATATAATACAATTTTTTACATTTATTAGTTTTTTTTTATATTGTTTTGATTACAAATAAATTTTAAAAAAAAAATTGTTTACTCACATTACCAACAAAATAATCCTAATTACAAATAACTTTTTATTTCCAATCACTTTGGTTGTTTATTTTTTCTCCTCTTGTCTTTTATTGTTTATGAGACCTTAGTATAATTTTTGCTTCAAATAAATGGATCCAAGCAAATTACTGAATAAATATTTGAAAGTAGTTGAAATATTTTTTGGTAGTCGTTGTTGTTATGTTAATTATTTGAACAAATAATTTATCAATTTTTAGGAGAATTTTGTAATAAATTTTTAAAAGTAGAGAACAATTTCTATTACATATTAGTCATGAAATGTCTTTATGACAAGTGAAAGTGACAATTAGTATTTATAATATTAGATCTTTAACAATGTTTAATGTATTTTTATCCAAATATATTTTGTATTAATATTTTAAGAATATATAAATATTTCGTAAAAAATCAATAAATATACGAATATATTTTATTAAGTGGCCGAAAGAAACTCATTAAAAGTTGTAAACCAAACAGTAAGAACGCTGTTACTTTCTTTTATTTAAACTTTAAAAAAATACGTTAATATCTTTGAAAAAATTATAATAAAATATATACCGAGAGAAACTGGTAATAAATATGTAGTTATAATTATTATTCACTAACACAAAACCAATTATTGGATTTCAGTATTCAAATAAAAAAAAAACTAAATTGTGGAGTAATTAATAATACATAAAAACATAGCTTAATTTTTACTTTCGCGTTTTAAATAATGTTTGTTATAAAAATATAAAATGAAAACTACGTGTAATGGATAACTTTTGTAACACCACCCAAAAATTATAATTTATACTGGTAGGATATATTAAATGTCATTTTTTTTTAAAGTGTATACATTAAGTTTATAGAAAATAAAATATCTATTTATTTTTTCGATATTAAGTATGACAGTAATAATTTAGAAAACAATAAAAATAAATAAATATATATATATATATATATATATATATATATAAGAATGGACTAATTTAAAAAGAAAAGAATCCTGCTTATATCAATCATGTCATACCATATCAGCATAGTACTATCATAAGATTACAATTGAATATCTCAAGAATTATGTATTAATTTTCAACCATATTTTAATTAAATAAATATAATTTGTCACATCCAACGGTATTATAAAAGGCATATATAAAACATGTCTCACCAAATAGTAACATTTTACATTTTTTTAATAAATTTTATAATTAATATTTGTTAAAAATACTAAAAATAAAAGATAAAATATCACATTTTTCTAATAAATTTTTTGTTAAAAATTTCACAACAACCAAAAATAAAATTAAGTAAAACTCCTCATTTTAACATCTATATTTTATTTTAAAAAATTCCATTCCTTATTTATTTAAAATTAACTTCTAAAAACATCACATTTTAGTTGAGAATGTTAAAAAAATAGTTAAATGTGTGATGCTTGGTGAATGACTCCTATTATATTAATTCATACTTAGTCTTAGTTATCTTCTTCTCTTATTGCTTCTTTATTCCTTTTCAACTAAACAAAACATTATTGCTTAAAATATCTATTTAATTTTTCACCTATTTTCATTAACTTAATTTCATTCAACCATTTCGCCTGAAAAACAAAACATAACTAATATGTTCTCTCTGCCAAACAAAGTATTTGACCTTAGAAACTGAGGTATCCATTGATTAAATCGGTTTAATTATACAATTACCCATCATTTTTCTTGCTCAACACATCATTAGAAAAATAAGAAACAAACATCACAAACTGAAAATAGAAGTGGCTTAAGAGGGATGCAATCTAGTCCCAGTAGAAAACAATCAATTGAATAGCCTGTATCATGTAGGAAAAATGTTATGAAACCTGAGTTGTAGGGGATATAATTTCTCAGATTCATCTATTCAACGGAAAATTGGTTTAACTATTGTCTCGACTAGACATAACAGGACAAAATGCAAGTCCAGAAGCTCTCCAACCTCATCTAATTGAGAGAAAAATATAAGGTACAACAACACTTAACTTGTGGGCAAAAATATTCCCCGGATGAAATGAAACTATCTGCGATTTTAAGCAGGTGGTGGCATTGCATCCTTGTTCCCTCTATCTAATGAAGAATATTGATTAGACGCATGATGGCCATGTCCCCTGCGCCCCCTCGCGTTGTGTCGTGGAGTCCAATTATGGTTACTTCTAGATGGTTGGGAGTTTTGGCTGTGGTGACTAACTTCATGATGATCATTGTGATAATTTCCTGATGAGTGGTATCCATGCCTCGAACTGCTACCACCCCTACCCGGATGGTGATTTCTTTCATGATGTGATCTAGGGTAGTCATTTTTCTGGTACGAATTTGATCTAGGGGGGTATTGTTGATTAAAATTATAAGGCTGAGCAGTAGGAGCATCATTGTAAGGTACAGAGTGTGGTTTGCCTTGGAGTGGGGGAGCTGAAATAGGAGGTGATTCATAACCATAGGAAGACACTGGTTGTCGATGACCCACTGATGCGGGATAAGATTTAGGAGGTCCATTATGCGCGCGGTGGCGGTATCCAGGAGTGTCAACTTTTGCCTGTAAGGAATTCACCGCACGGTCGCGGTGGCGGTATCCAGGAGTGTCAACTTTTGCCTGTAAGGAATTCACCGCGCGGTGGCGGTATCCAGGAGTGTCAACTTTTGCCTGTAAGGAATTCACAACGAGTCTGTGTGCAGCATCTCCAAGCTCTTGACCAGAAATAGATCCCGGAGGGTTTTTCCTGAAACAAAAAACCGGAGCCCCAGTCAGTTCTAGCCAAGTAGACGATGGACTAAAGCTGCATACAATACAACAGTAAATCATAAATTTAAATGGGTGATTGGTGGGAGGAAAGCGAAAGGGATTGTGACTTATGAGTTATAGGTTAAAGTAGAAATATAATGGAAAATTGGCAAAAATCAGAGAACCCCAGGACTAAGTAAATCCCTCAAAATGGGATGAAGGCGAGAGGATTTGTGGTTTTTTATTTTAATTTATTAAAAAATTTAATAAATATATACAACATGAAATTTTAAAATAAATATTAAGAGAAATAAAGTTTAATTTTGTAAATACTATAAAAATATTTTTGATAATTTATTTATTTACTTCTTTTCACTTTTTGATTTATATACACCACAATACATGATTTTTACTTTATTTCTCTTATATTTCTATTTTTTTATTCCATTCCTCATTTCTTTGCTCCGTATTATTTCACTTGTAATAAAAAACAATGCAAAAAACAAAGTCTTACCTCCAATTATCAGAATGGAGTCTCCTACCTGAATCTTCATGCCATAAAACAGGTTGAGGTTGTAGATCTCTAATTGTAACAGCCTGTATACAAAGCACATAATTTTATTTTCCAAATACGTTACAGAATAAGTAGACGAAATAAGAGGAGCTATGATACTTTAAACAGACCAGTGTCTTTATACGCCACCAAATGTTGAAGATTGAAAACTAAACAGGGAGAAGGACATGGAAATTGGAGGGTATAATAAATAAGGAGCAGCTACTAAATTTGATACCTTTTCTGGAAATTTAACTCCTTGTGGTGGTCGGGTAATGTGTTTATGTGCCTCTGGGAGTCCATATATTGCACATCTGAGCAACAAGGGGCAAATAAGAAAAATTACAGCAACTTTCACCATAAATCGTGTTCTTATTAAATTATACCCAGTATGAGAGACTTACATAACATGATTGTCCATGATATCTTCCATGCTTGCGATAGAAGACCTAAAGATAGGAGGGCAAGGTTCTCCAGCACACAAGGATATGTAACCATTCATTCCACCACTGCATGTATTCCTAAATAACATCAGAAGATAGTCCAGCAAGATATTAAAATTGAAAATTGAATATAAGTATATACATATAAAGCATACAAACTTGACAATTTCATGCATTTAAAAACTGCAGGGAACTTCTATAGCAGCATCTATTGTGCTTGTCTTTGGAGAAAAAAAATCATTAACTTTTCAAACTTTGCTACTCCAAAACACTATCCCTCCCTCTAAAACCCTACAGAAAAGCCCACTCTAATTATCATAATATATTAGTATGCTTTATCGTAACAATGTGCCATATCTAAGCATTTAAGTATTTAAACAGAAAATAGTACTAATTCCAGTCTAGCACTGACACAAATGACATACATTGTTTAGAACGTAAGCTATGGGTATAACATGGACTTGAAAGTTAACTATGAATTAGTACTATGGTTACTTTAAAATTACAACAGCATTTAGCATACCAATGATAAAATTCTCTGCAACCCAAACCCACATTTTGATCAGCTATCTAAAATGGATTTGGGTATAACAGGATTCTTTAAGTCCTATATCAAGTACTATGAGATGTCTGGTGGAGTATTCAAGTGTTCGGTTCTCTCCCTTTAACAACAAGCTTTTAAGGGTTGGTTTCCCAAGTGCATGGGTCAGCGTCTCAGAAAGGGCTAGCTCTAAAGGGTTTTGATCAGTGAAGGGTTCTAATAAACGAGGAAACTGAGTGAAATGTCACGAAGCACTGTCAGCGAAAGTCATCAAGAAATCAACTCTTTGAGGTGGTGCCTAGATTGGGAACTTTAAGTGCCAGAGGCACACATAAAATAATATGGGACGCTCGATAGAGTATTAAAGTGTTTGGTTCTCCTCACTTAATTTCTAACTTTTTAGGGTGGGTTTCAAGCAGTGCTATCGATATCGGATCATATTAGAGACCTCAAAAATCCTTTATAGAATTATAATGGAAAACATAATGGGTTATGGCGGAAGCATGGCAGTTGAAAGAAATATAATCTATACTTATATACAAAAGGAATGAAAATAGTTATAATTTTTTAAGTTATAGTTGACAGGAATTAACCTGTGTGAAAGGAGCTATTCTCCTTTGTAACCCTTTTGGGTGTTCTGTTCTGCACTGTAATAAAACAGAGTTTTCTTTCTTCTTGCTGTGTTTGGGAGGGAATTCTGGGTTTTCTGTCTGGGAACCTAACAGTATGTGCCCACATCTCCTCCTTCCTTATGCGCAGCGCCACCGCAGCTCCTTCTTTATGCTTTGCTGTCGTCACAGCGTGCGCCACCACCACTGCCACCGTCTTTTTCTCCGCTTTCTTGGATATTTCTGCTATCCGTTACCACTCCGAGATGGCAAAAGCGGCAGCCATAGGCCACCATGGAAAATATGCATCGCCACCGCCTTGTCGTGGCGGTGGTCAGAAAATCCGTCATTGCCATCTGCCATGGGGCCGCCATGGCAGATAATTGATAACACTGATTTCAAGAGGTTGGATGCTTATCACTATCTTGCACATTAATTTGTTTTACTGTGTCTTTTAATGTCTCAGATGTGTGTATCACATCCAAGCTTAATTTCAAATTAAAAAGTAACAAATACCTACCGAGAAATTAAAATTAATTTTTTCTTAAACTACATATGCATACTCCATACATACAAGTTCATAAATCATACATTATGGCTTGCCATATCATAATCGAGAAAAGTTGTGACTCATGACCACATCAGATGCAACAATTCACTACTATGATCAGAAGGAAATTTTATTAAAACCTTATCATCATCCAAAAATATTGTTAGGAAATTGCAAATCAGCAGTACCAACCTTTCTTTCGGGCTGATTCTGTCCTTGACCATAGCTCGTTCACTGTCTGACATGTTTTTACACTTGTTATGGAGTGTGCTTATGCAAGCAGAGAGAGGATGACAAGAATTCACAAAGAGCAAGTTGAACATTGTAGCATTCCGTCGCTTTTCCTCAGGCTTTTATTTTTTAATAGAAATAGGATATGGAGAAAAAATGTCAGCAAATTGGACCAAATGTGAATTTAAATTCAGAGAACAGAGACATACAGTTAAAAAGTGTTCAGTCTTTTGAACTTCTGTGAGGAGACGCCCTTCATCAATAAAAGGCAACTTAGCAATACCCTGCAAAGAGAAAGGATGGTATTATATGAGCTATGATGCAACCATGTCTAGAAAACACTGAAGAAAAAGGCAAAGGTAAATCAGGATTGAACCTGCCAAGCAAAGCGTTTGCCATTCATGTCCACTTCAAAGTCTGAGACACAACACTAATAATATTAAATGGGGAACAATATTCATAATATAGTGGAACTTCTAAAACTTAAATTAATAGCCTGTTTATATAAAGACACACCAATTGGATAAAAATCAATGATTGGTGAGTTTGGATCCGTCATAAGTCTCCTATATGGCTCAGGAAGAGCATGAGAACTGCAGATATATCATAATTCCAATGTTACATACACTAACTGAATTTAGAAAGCTACAACTCCTTACAAAAATAAGTTGTGCAGCAAGCAAACCTTGCAGCAGGAAAGACTCCTAAAAGCTGGTCAAATGGTTTGAATGGAGTACCCAGCTTAAAGCTAATATCAAGCTCACCAAGGCCCTTGAGATCAGACGCAAAGGGGGCATAATGATAAGGATAAAACCTGTTTTAATAAAAAATTAATTAAAACTGATAAAACAAGACATGCAATTCTTGTAGATCCAATCTGGATTGTGGATGAAGAAAACATAAAATTCACAAAATCTACAGGCAATAGAAGTAACTAAATTCTGTTATTCCTTCCTTGACTGTGTTTTTTCCTTATTTATATCTCTAAACAAGCATCCCAGAGCACAAAGTTCCCCATCTAGTGGGGGGAAGGGGATCTAGGAAGGATAGATTGTGTGTAACCTTACCAGAGTCACACAGAAAACAATAGGCTGCTAACCAGTGACTTTAGATTGTTCTGAGGTGAATGTTGTCAACACAGGTGGTGAGATGAAAGTATTAAAGGCTAAAACAGTATTTGTTCCAACATTACCTGATAAAATAATCCTTATTTTTGTATCTGTTGCTCAGCATCTCAAAATATCATTGGGGAAAAAAAATACAAAAAGTAGTCGTGTGTGGGGGGGGGGAGACCAAACCTGACTTACTAATCCTTAACCCTATAAAAGGATATGTCAAATCTATCACTGAAAAACTCAAGGACAAATAAAGCTAGGAACATATCCCACCAATTATAACCTTGAGATCTACTGCCAAACTCAACAAGTTTATCAATACATTGATTACCCTATCTAGAAATATGCAAAATACGAATATACAAAGTATTACTATTTACCAAGCCATTAATTCATCTATTACGAAGATCCCAAGAGATAATAGAAGTATTGAACCAAGCATGAATAACAAGTTGACTCCCACTCTCAATCCAAATATTAGTCCATCCCTAGGAGATTGCAACTTCCATAGCCAGAATCACACCCACCACCTCAACATATAAAGCATTATGACCAAGATATGAAAAGAAATAACCCACAATGGAAGCATGTTGATTTCTAAAGATACCCCCACCCACAAAATATATACACTAGCAAGGGACTCATTAAGTTCTCTAAAATCACAAGCTTAACAAACAAAGCACTTTGTCCAACTAGTGCTAACAACATCTCCATTTTTTCTAATAAACATTCCACCACAGGTTGAAATTTGTCGTAAACTACAAAATCAAGAGAAGCTCATTAAATGAGAAAAGAGACTTACTAAAAACATTTATTTCTGAAAATTTTCAATCAATAGAAAAGTGATCAAAAGAGAGTGTGTTGTTATCCTTTCTCTTGACCAATTGTAGTTCATTCGCTAGGATTTACAATTTTCCATTTAAAATCAGACATCACTATCTCTAAAAATGTGTGCAAACCTCATCTTAAAAATCGGTTTTGTAAGATTGAGTTAAGCTTAAAGTCTCCTTCCTAAGATAACATCAAAACAAATCCTTCCAAATGAGATTTGTTAGACCAATTATGTCACCTGCTATCAGGCCGCAACCACCCATATATATTAATTCTCATGCTTAAGATGTTCAGTCTTCAGTGAAAAAGTGTATTAGAGATCTCACATCGGCTCACAATATGACCAAATTATAGTATATAAATTGGTACAAATCTCATTTACAATTGCGAGTTAAGTTAAACTTAAAGTTCACTTTCTAAGAACAAAAACAAAAGCCCCATCCCTTCCCTAGAACCAGATAGATAACAAAGATTAATACACAGAGAGCCAATTTCCCCAATTCTAAT
>Ga0123342_1004104_pt1 | contig 22633 bp, 10 predicted proteins | sample Turbeawhitnodule_FD_89960 | JGI IMG/M metagenome (GOLD analysis project Ga0123342, IMG submission 89960) | Root nodule microbial communities of legume samples collected from Mexico - Turtle bean Mexico white nodule | ecosystem: Host-associated > Plants > Roots > Nodule | place: Mexico: Nepantla... | reverse complement strand
CAATGCAAACTGCTGACATCCTCACAAAGCCTCTCCCTCCATCTACCTTCCAAGTTCTTCACTGCAAGCTGGGAATGAAGAACCTGTACTCCCAGCTTGAGGGGGGGTGATAAAATATAATTGTTTGTATTTTTTCTTTTTGGTTCAGTTTTGTTCAGTTTGGGCTTTTCCTATTTGGGCTGTCCAACAGTGTTTGTTTTTTTTTCTTTTTATACCCCTTTTGTAACATACTTCCAGTAAATAGAATAATAATATCTTTTTTTTCTTCTCTTTCCTTTCACGTTTCTTTTCTGTTATACTCTGCTCTCACCGCTACTGAGTCTTCTTTTCTGGTTCCTCTGTTCTCCCTTTTTCAATCAAGGGTTGCACATTCTTTTTCATCTCTTTTCTCTTTTCCGCAGGATCGGTGCCTACCTTGTTAAGTCTTTATTATATCATATAAAAAGAATTCATACACATGCATTTAGAAAGATGGTGCAGAAACCTGCATAGTTTATTTGTGTTCTGTATAGAAACATGCATAGTTTGATGAAGTTTAATGGAACATTATTATTCTTGTTGAGATATTTCTCTCTCACCAAACCCATGCACATGCATTTAAGGATCGTTTCAGTACTCTTTCCATTCTATTTTATTTCTTGAATAAGTTAGTTTAAAAAATCAGAATATCAATTTGTTCTAATTTAGTTCATAGACATATAGAATTATTTTATTTTTAAACTATAATTTTAGAGATAAATTTAATATTAAATTAGAAATTGTTTTATCATTAAATTATAATGTTCATAACTAATATATTTTAAATATTATAGGACGTTTTTATGAGAAAATTTAGACAATAAGTAACGTAGAATAACTATATATATTCTTCATGAAACAATAAATGGGTTACATGTAGTTGGAGAATAGTAGAGTCATGCCAATAAAGGTTTCATGGAAAATTTTATTATATGATTCAAAACCAACTGATCTCTATTCACACATAACTACATTTTTCAATATAAAAGTAATTAATGATTTATTATATAAAGAGGGATAATATTACATAATCAAAATGATGAAAGAAGTTTTCCTATGTAGTTGAGAGCCCACATGTTGTAGGGTCCAACTCCTAAAATAACCTTATATTATATGTTTAAAGTATATACAAAAAAAGAGTGTATTTAATTATAATACATTGAATTTTACATGTAATGCAGCCATATTTAAAGCTTGCATTCATTCCAAATCCCAAACAAGGAAGCAGCAGAGTCATGGAAGCCATATGCAATTCCAGTGATACTCTTATGACCTGTGATTCCAATTAATTCACAATATAATATAAAATGTTGCTATAGCAACAATGTTAATTAGTCTATGAAGTCTAAGTCAATGTTTTTTATTTCATAAAAAATAATGGTGTTTTAAACGCTTGTGATTTTTATTTTTAGGTCAATTATTTGAATCATTCTGTTTAGTTTGAATTGTTATATTTTTTTTTATATTATATATTGTACTGTTACTCTTCTACACTATTTTAAAACACATCCAATTAAGTTTAAAATAAAATATAACACTTAAGTGAAAACTCATCACATTGATTTGTAATGGTTAAAATATAATAAAATTACCTTATTTTAAAAGGGTAAAACACATTTAATAAGTATTATAAGGGTAAAAAAGAACAGATACAAGAAAAAAAAATTAGAAACACAACTTGAGACTATTTTTAAATCTTTTAAAAAATTTACTGAGGATCAAAATTAAGAAAAAACAGGAAAAATCAAAGAGATACATATATGTTGAAAGAGTATGTTTTGACTGCTCAACTCAGTTCATTTGACGATGTATTTGTTTTCTATGATGTACTATTTACGAGCATGATAATGAATGAATGATACACATTTGGATCAATGTGATGGCGATTGCGAAGAGGTAAAAGCAAGTGAATGATATTTTTCTTTTTTTCTCAACAATGTAGAAGATTGAGTAAAGTCATGTAGACACAATCCATTTTACTTCATTTTCCTCAATTGCATTTACTGAACTGCAATTTTTTAAAGCAATAATAAGTTATTTAATAGTTTCTTTCCATGCATAATTGATTAACCAAAGATTTTGAATGCATAACTAATTATGTAATATGTTATAAATGAGGTATAATTGATTATTTACTGATTTTAAAAACATAATCGATTTGTAGTATGTTATAAATGAGACATAATCGATTATCCGCTCTAAACATACAAAAATCCAAACACCTCACTTTCTTCACATTTTCTTCTCAAAACACTATAAATCTATTTGTTTAAATCCTCATACATCCCCTCATTAATCCAAACACAATCTAAATAAACTTAATGCAATAAGTGGCTCATATAATATTTCTATTTACATGATACAATAGAACTATAATTACAAAAATTTAATAAATAAAGAAAAAAATATATAAAAGAAGAATAATCCTAAATGGTAAACAAAAATAATCTAAATATTATAAGATATAAAAATATTTTGTCTTTTATTTTGTACACTGAAATTTGCTATCATACATGTTGTATGGCAAATGTATTTCTTCAAGTTTAAATCAGTGTTATCGATATCGGATAACAGATCATATCGAAGACCCCATAAATCTTTTATAAAGTTATAATGAAAACCATAACAGGTTATGACGGAAGGTGTTGTGGCAGTGATAAAAAAAAATGTGTTATGAATTACAATAAGTATAATATTTTAAATGGGTCAAAAATAGGCCAAAAAAACCTAATCTTCGATAGGTTTTGAACTCTTAATTAAGTTTAGCAACCTCAACACATTCAAATTTTATTTGAATAATTAGGATTTTATCAGTCACAGTTGGAATAAGCTACAGACCCAAACTTATTAGGATTTTTTCAAAATTAGGTTTAGGGTCTTCTATCTTCTTCATGCGCCGCACGGTCACGGTCCCTTTTTCTTCATTTTCCGCAATCGTTACAACGTGCACCGACACCGTTGCCACCGCACTAGCTCACCTTGTGTCGCTGCTACCGTCTTTTTTTTTGCTTTTTCCAATATTTTCGTTTTCTGTTAACATTCCAAGATGCCAAAGGCGCCGCCATAGGAAAACTGCATAGTCACCGCTACAAGTCACCGCCTTGTTGTAGCGGTGGTCAGAAAATCCATAACTGCTTAACACTGGTTTAAACATAACCTAAGCCTACTTTGAATAGTTTCTCATTCCGGAATTAGTTTTAGTAACCATGTCATTCTAATGTGTAGCCCCTTACTTTCTTTACTTTCTTTATCACATTGCTAATAAAAAATGAACATTAATAGTAGTATTAGTAGCTGCAAAGATGGATCAAGTTAATACAGATCAGTCCAATTTCCAATTATTGAGCACTATTAATTCTATAACATAACATTGATTTCTGCCGAACATCATGTACTAACTATATTTGATTTCAAACTTAATCATTAGTGTTCATAACAGAGAAGAAATTAGCATTGCCATCTGGTTTCCAAACAGAAAACTTGTACTGGCTAAGTGAATGACGTGAATAAAAGCCTGAAAAATCACAAAATAACTAAAGGAAAAATCTCACAGATCGAGAGCCTATACTTTTTGAGTAAAAGGGAAAAATTATATACACCAAAGTAACATTCTATTAAAATTTTCCAAAATAACTAAATGAATCAACATATGCTATCATCAGAATTTTGAGTGTGAAAGCAGAAGCAGTTATGGTAGAGAGGGACCATTATGCCAATATCAATTAAAAAGTCAACTAAGGCTCCAAGAATAAATAGTGAAGACCATGGCCAAGAGGGTGATGCTTGTAGATTGTAGAAACAGTTGCTTCCTTTATTGGCTTCAATTCTGGTTCCATTATTAACCGGTCCTGGCAATATAGCATGTTCAAGCTCCTGAAATGTAACAGCAGGGAAACTGAAATGAGTCATGCAGAATCAAGCAAAGATAATAAACTTTTACTAGGGAAAAAAAGACTTCAATGAATTGAATGATTTAATTAGTTAATAGTGTGAACATAAACGTTGATACAATACAAGTATTATCAGCTGTTAAACAATTGACAGATGAGCTTAATCAAGTACTGCATGGATAAAGTTATATCAGATACAAAAGCCAAAGCAGTAACTTCTTGCAACTTCAGTTCATTTTCTTATCATCTGACACATCTTCAAGCACAGAATATGATCTCATCCTTATTGGTCATAGTCAAGGTTATCAAATCAAGATTTAAATCATGAACAGTCAGCTGTTTTTGAATCATGAATCATAATTTGCATTGCATAGTAAACTTTAGAACTCAATATATTAATTTTAAACTAGAAATAGATAGAGAAACCTAACCATACGTCTCATAAAACAAAATTATTAGTTATATTTAAGTTTGTGAAGGTCCTATTTTAAAAGAATGGAAACAAATTAATGAAACAACTAAACAAAGTGTATGCATTGAATGAGTGACAAATAAAAAATAATAGAATAATCAAATAAGTTTATAAGTGATTATTCAATTCCTTTGCATTTAACAATTAAAACTTTTCAATCTAATCAATGACTCGTGATTCGTATCGATGATACAAAATTGCACCCATTCATGTATGAATTGTAGGATTCAAAGTCATTAGAGATTTATCATATGATAAGAATCAACAAGTAACCAAATAGAATCAAATTTTAAGATTCAAACAGAGAATCATAAGATTCGAATAACTAAATCATAGTTAAAGCGTTATTTCATCTTGACACATTCACGAAAATAAGAATTTCCTTCTCATCCTATATCGTATATGTTGTGAAAATGGATTGCATTTCTGAACCAACCCAGATATGACTAAAAAATGCCACGGAAGTCATTCTAGTAGTAAAAAGTATAGGATGCAAGTCTCAAATCTCTGCACCTAAATGTAAATTCAATAAAACTGCATACAATTGAAACCTCAATTCTTTCCCCTACCTGTTTAGAATCTCACTGCAATTGCAGCCGTCTAAAACCCAAATTTGACGTGTTTCATCTGCATATATGTTAAACCAATATTTCATCAAAAGACTGTGGTTCAAAATTTTACCAGGTAACATTGCTACACTAGTTTGCCCAAGACATTTAGGGAAAGGGGCACATAAAAAAGGCATCGAAAGAGACCATGAAGGAGATATACTTGGTGAATTAAAATCCTGATAAAGGTGGCAACTTTAACAAAATCCTAATAGCAAGCAAGCTTGATATTTCTTTTTCAATAATTTGATTCACATTTTCAAAAGGTGCCATTTGATAATTAAAATTTCCATAGGCATTACTTGCCCAACTCAATAATACAGCAGCAGTATACGTATCAGGTTTATGATGTATGTGCCCAAGACCTCAAGAACAACAAAATATTTGTAACGAAGTGGAGATGGGCTTGGCTATGTGGAACAACAATCTGTTTTTTCGTCTCCAGCGTCTTTATTATAACAAAATCAATCAGAAAAAATGACAATAAAAATAGTCATATGATGTGAAATATAGATGGTACCTTGATGTAGCAAGGTCCTTCGTATGGTTCTTTAAAATTCAAGGAAGACACTATCAATAGTCTTGAGTTTCTCCATCTCCTCCTCACTGGCAATTCCAGGATCAACATAACACAACTGAAATAGAAACAATATCATCTAGCCTCATCACATAATGCTGCAGGTTAATTACAAATTGTGGTTAAAAAAAGAAAAACCTGGTATTGTTGTTTCTTTAGTGTGTGCACTCCTCTTTTTAAGAGTTTCTGCCATCCAACTTTCTCCGTAAGAGATCTTTCTAGTGCACCCGTTCTCTATAATGATAAGTCAACATTTGAATGGATGTCATCCCATCATTACTACATAACATGTATATTCCAGATTACTTCTCGTAATAAGCACACACAAAAAAGTGTAGGAAGAAAACATATCTTAACCTACTTCAAATTGCATATCCTCACTTGCTAATCCAAAGAATACAACCGATTAACAGAAAAACTAATTGAAAGGTTCATATATTACGGTAAGGGTTATATTGGACCCTGATACTTGGACACTGCACACACTAAAAACACACTCTTAGCATACAAATAAAATAATATTTTAACTATTTTCATTTTAATTTTTAATTTAAAATATTATAATATTATTATAAAGGATTGTTGAATAGTGTTATTTACTGTGTCCAGCGTTAACAAAACTTTTTTCGGTTATATTATAATTAAAATTCGGTAAGCTTGGTAGTTTGACCTGTTTCAATTGATCAAGAAGCACTTGTAGGATATGCAATAAGAGAGATTACTCGCATACATCTAAATAACCAGAAAATAGAGATTAGCAAGAAAAAATATTACATGACTGGGATCCAGAACCAGGAGATTGTATTGTGGAATTCCAGACCGTTGATGTTTGACTTGAATTCCAACTATTGTTCTTGAATGTCCATCGTGCTGAAAGTACAGTGGCCTATACAAGAAAAGATTTCTAGACTTAAAACATCATAAGAAAACACGATTGTCTGCAAGGTCAGAACATGTGCACCTAAAATGCAGTCACCTACGTTTTCTCACTGATATGAACATGTTTATGATCAAATTGAACTGTGTTTTTATGAGAGAAGTAATTCCACACAAAGTCCATAAGAACTTGGTGACCCTCGTTCAGTTTCTCAGTACTGTATAGTTCTCTATTACCACTACTTTCTTTATCCACGGTGTCACCAATCCGGACAAGAGAAGGACATGACTTTGCATCTTGGCTGCAACTTGTTTGAGCAACACCACGAGACACGTATCTATCCATTGGTCCATAAGTATTTGGTGCTTTCCTCTTCCTTCCATCATTACTTTTCACAGGCTCCTTTACAACACTTGAACCAGGGACAGATAGATAGAGTTTCTCAGATTCCTTAGGACCAAAATCCACTACCCTAGCCCGGAGACCAAAAGAACGCAAAAGAGCAGCACATTCAGTAGCTCCAATCCATTTTTTTGAGCCATAGACAGCATGGTTAAACTGATCAGCGCCAGCTGCATCAAAACCCCTTTCCCAAGCAATCTCAAGCCACCTCTGGAGTGATGGGATGTCAGGAACAAACCCTGAAAGGCCAAACATAGTTTCTTTTGCTTCTGGCCTTTGTGTCATTAAGTGAGAGCTAAGCATTTGAATGTTACGCCAACCACAACCCCATCCAACATCCTGAAACTCAAGGCTCTGGAAATGATCAACATAACATGTCAAAATGCTTCTTGAATTTTCAGCCTCAGACTCCAAACAGTCTCTCAACAAGGCCATCAAACCTCTTTCAACCTTGTGAAACTCTCCCCTTCTTTGCCAATCAACTAAGCAAGAGATATTTTCATCCATTTTCGACACCACATCTCTACCCCTCACTTCTCCACCACCATCAAAATGCAAATCACTAGCCTGAAGAATATGAAACAACACAAATTATGTGTCACTCTTGTCTTGACAAAAAGATGAAAAAGTGGTCCACTTTAGACCATATATGTAAAAGAATTTGGTTCCTTTAAATGTAAAAGATAGTAATAAAACTTACTTCAACAAAAAGTATACTTTCCATTAAAAATAAAAAGATAAAAAATGTACTTTGGACTCCATATGTACGTTCGTATTGATGAATTTGGTCCTTCTCAACTTCAAAAAACAAGATGATTTTTTAGAGAGAAAAGACTAAATTCACATTTTTTTTAAATGTGAAGATCAAATTCACCATAAAATATAAGTAGTTTACACTACACATTTTTCGCTAATAACAACTTATGTTTAAATAAAAGGGTAGCATTTCATAAAAAAAGGGTGGGGGGGCAAAAGATAATAAATAATTGCAATCTAATACAGCAGAAAATGGAAACAAAATCACATAAAAAACGAACCATCACCATCCATAAAACGAACCACTTTCAAAAAGGGTTTAAAAAGAATCAATTTTTATTTTCTGAGTTTCTCAGATAAACCAAAAATGACGGTGAGGTGAAGAGGGAGAACGAGATGGAAAAAGGGGTACCGAAGGAGAATGATAATTGGCCTCGTCGTCGTCGAAATGGGAGTTGGCGTGCCTGCAATTGAAATGAAGCAGTGTCACTGAAGATGTCATGCATCAAAGGGGAAATAAAAGAATGACAGAGGGAGAGAGAGAGAGAGACCATTGGAGTTCAGAGGAAGGAACAGATAAATGACAGAAGGGGCAAGTGGATGAATCCATGTTCATGAAATCATCAAAATTGAAAGAACAACGAACGAGGAAAGAGGTGATGTGAGGTTAATGGAAGCCCCTTCCTTTCAAATGTTAAAGGCGGTAGCTACATTTGTTTGTCTTCCTAATCTACCAATTTCTAACTTCTTTTTGTTTTCAAATATTTTCTTAATTTTTAATTCAAATATATTAATAAATCAATAATATTATCTTTATAGGAAAACTTAAAATAACTTTATACTCTCATCCAATTATAAATTGTATTGGAAAAAAGTGCTTGATGTAGGTAGGTGACCTCTACTCTTGGGCCAATAAAGTGAATCATGTGTTGTGCCCTGTTTTTTTTCAATAAGCCTGTTGATGAAATTATTAAAATAATTTTTTTATACGTTAGTATAGTATAAGGTTACTGGTAAAGGGTATTTTTGAACCTAGCGGTACATATAGTACATGTGGTGGCTAGGTCAAGTAAATGTTTCTTTTAACCTAAGTATGTGTGTTCTATGGCACATAGCGGTTAAGTTGCATGCATGGTAAATGATAACGTTGCACCATGAGGAGGGTGCCTAGGTAAGACAAAATATCTCCCTGTTGTTGATGGTGCCCTGCTGACAGGTGATTGTTCTGTTATTATTTATGCTCTCATTAGAGATAAAATTCCTTTATGTTGTAGCACCTCGAGAGAAGGTGTCCATAAACAAAATATTTTCATGTTACGTATGCTTTGAGTTGAGATTAGATTCTCATGAGAGAAAGTTGTTACTAGAGATAAACTATAAAATGGACTTGAGACCCTAGGTAAAGGTACATTGCTTCTGAGATTGAAACTGAATAATTCTTAAATTTCAGAAGAGACAGATGGAGCTAGAGCTAGTCACCAGAGTCAACCGACGAGAAAAAAACAATAATATAATATTTTTTAAATCATCTAATTCAAACAAATAAAAGTGGTTGGTAAAATAAGTTATTAAATTTGCTTTCATTTTGTAGAAAAAAATGTTTTATGTAATTCTAATTTTGGCCTTTTAATTAATTCTATCTCCTGTATTTGAAGAAAAAACAATTTTGATAAAACAATGTAGCAATTATAATAAATAGTGCAATATTAAAGGGAGATATATGACATTTTTTTTTATTTAAATCCAATAGTAGAAACAAAGCAAGGTAATGGATTGTAAACTCCCACAATTAAATAATTTAATTCAAGCAAATTCACTCCTATGTTAATTAGAGTTCATTTTGAGAGTAATTTTTTTTAGATGGTTTCATCCCTAAAATATACTCTTTTTTATTTTTTAAAATATTATTAGATTAATTACCATTACATATTTATTTTATGTTAAAACTATTTTTTTGAAATGGGAAAACCCCACTATGGAATGTGTGGACTTGTTATTAAAGTCTTACATAGCAATTATCCACGTGCAAAACGTTTACTAAAAGACAATTTGTTGAAAATAACACTTTACGAAAACAATAGATTTTGATGCCACAGAACAACGTATGGTGTAAGACAATCTTTTACAATAAATCCATATGAAAAAATAATACGATTTGATGCCACAAAACGACGTATGGTGAGGGCGTTGTCCAATAACATCCTTGTCTTGCTTCCAAACATGATCTTGAGATATTTACTATGAAACTTGTGGCTTAAATCTTGCCACGTAGAGATGGATCCTGCTGGTAGTATCTGATTTAAGTTGAAAATTCAAAGCAAAAAGGGTATAATGAATGGGTAAATATTGATTAATAGACATGTTTGGTTTTAGAGAGAATAAGTGATCATAAGAAATCTGTCTTTAATCTCTATTTTTAAGTTCATTTTGGTGATAACCAAATTGAAAATATCTTCCTTGATTTCTTATTTGATGAGATTACTCTACACAGAAATTAAACTTCTATACTTGTTCTAAGATAATTTCAAAATATTAATCAGCGTATATAATCAAATATTAGTAAAACTGATTAGCAACAATATAATGATAAAGAAAAGTCAATATACATTCAAAGCAGTGTTTGCCTGCATGCATCTTTACAAAGAAATTCAGCAACCTTTTCTTTCAAAACACAGTAGTAACATTCTTCTTCCAGTCTTTGACATTGCCAAATACAATAGGCATGCAAGTTCCTCATTTCATAACTACAATGTCTATAAAGACTGAGAGCAAATTAGCATAATTTAGTGATTATAAAAATGGTGTTTCTAGCCAACCAACATTCAGTCAGGATATGTACACAAATCCATTGGATCTTTCTCTTCCCAAAAGAAGTGCTTGTTGTTGTGTATAACTGTAATTGATTAGTACCACTCGTAGTCAGCATCACTCCCTCAACTATTTTATAACCTTCATGATCAACTCAACATTTTAGCATGCTCAAGCTTTATGCTTGTTCAGGATCCTAGTGCCACTCTTGGAAAGAAGAAGGTCTCTCATCTCTCTGTAACCCCTGAGCTCTTCAAGTGCATCTGCTGTCTTTCGTGGCATGAAGAAACCAGAAGCAGTGGCAACTCCTCCATCAAACTCGGCCTTTGGGGAATGGGATGAATAGCAGCTTGGATCTTGGCGCAAGGGAGGCGCTGTCCTGAGCATGTGCACAAGAACACCAACAGCAGCATCTTGTGATTTTTTTCCAATTGGCATTGATGTTGAAGTCATCTCTGCACCACTCTTCCCATCAACATTCTGACTGTTTATGCATAAAATGAACAAAAAGGTTGGGGGCAATAACATAATCAGATTCTGAAACACAAATCATAAGTATTTAAAGAAGCATTAGAAGAGTTTATCGAAATCGTATAGTAATACAGCATTCCCCCCAAACTTCTAACAAGGGCTTAAGTAGAATTGGTATGGCTTTTTGCCCATACTAATAGAGAATAACCAAATGACCATACCACTGCTAAATATAATCCAACAAGTGATCATCCGTTCCCAAAAGCCAAAAGGATGGCTCAATAATATAAAAAATGGAACTTTAGGACCGTGTTAGTAGCAGGATTATTAATCACATGCAACTACATGTTCCTATAGCAAGCTAGCCTTCTATAAGTTGCCAAAGTAGAACCCATCATGATAAAATTTATTGCAAAGCAAGCACAGGCAAAGGTAGCAATGCAGAGAGTCACCTCCCCGGTACTAATATATGAAAAAAGTTAATGCAACCACGAGTCATCGACAAGCATTTAGCAAGCGCAAGTTTTTTTGGTAATGAGCAATTCTAAGTTTTAACAAAATCATGTAAAACTGCCTAGTATTTAAAAAAAAAAAATCAATCTTATTGGATTAAAAATGATGACCATGAAAAGCCATGTTCAGACAACCAGATGGAAGTCAAGAAATAAGTAGCACATAAAAGATTGTGTCAAGCTCTTTAAATAAGATGGTTTCATATTTAGCAATAAGTAGAGCTCACGCTTACCAATATTTGGAACATAGAGAGGACAACCACCCAGTTGTTCTCAAAATATACCAGGAGATCCCAACTTTATCCACAGGAGTACAAGCAATAGCTTTTTTTTTATGGAAGTGGATGGACAAATAAGCAGAAAAGGTATATCCATCCAGTAATATAAAGAAACCTTTGTATGCAAAGAAAAGAGTTTTAAGTAATTATATATGTTTCTAAACTTAATCAGATTACATAAAACAGAGGAATCTACTAGACTGGCAATTAGAAACTTGAGGAGATATAAGGTTGCTTGGTGGTAAAAGTAGTTGGGAGGGAGGGATATTCAAATCCCTCCACTAAATAAACAAAAAGATTAGAAACTTCAGTTATTTTTTCTTCTGGATCCCACTGTAGGAATTAAGCTCTTTATAACGATGAAGTCCTTTTGGTTTCTGAATTTTCCTTGATGCAAAGGATTGGAGTTTATAGGCTACATAGACCATTTGTTGAAATTAACATGGAGATACAAAATAAATCTATGATGCCCCCATATATGAACTTCTCTATTAATTAATTAAATCTTAGTATAAAAGCTATCAGAATCTCAGAAATAATGATTATGAAACATATCTACGAAATTCCGCATAACAAATCCATTATATCAAATAATGCTTGGTCTTTTTCTTATTCATTAGCACTCCCTGGAATAATAACAGGGTCTTTGTCCATCAAATACATATGTCTAGAACCTTGTCGGCATTTAAAAATATCAGTCCTGAAAATGCAGAACTTCTTTTACCATTCTGTACATGTAAGCAGATTTAACTAACTTCTAATGTGGCACAAATAACACATCAATTATAATCTTTAACAACCAAGAATGGTTTAAAAATTACGGATTGATTAAGGGAGGCTTTTAGCTGATATTATCATTGAGGAAGAAAGGAGCTTTGCTAAAAGTATAACACTGTTCATATTGTCCACTTATAAATACCCACTCCACGAATTTAGTTGTGAGTGACAAAGTTTATCAAAGTACCTGTACTGAACATCTGGTGCATCAACATCATCAACATCAAAAGGACACGAAAAGTCGCCATCATCCAACTCATCCTGAAATGATAATCTACTTGAGGTTCTTGAAAATCCAATGCGTGGTGAGCCACTTGAGGATAACAATCCTGAGAACCTCCCTGAATCATCCTTGCTATCTCTAACAAACTATGCAGCAAATACAAGGCTTACCAAACAGATAAAAGACATCTGAGTTTAACTACAGTAGAAATGAAGGAACAAGGTTACCTTTTGACCAGTCCTTGAAGCTTCTAATTTCCTGAGTGACTTGATTCCAGATGGAGACTCATGGGATGAACCATCATTCCTTCTGGGAGATAAAGGGGGCAGAGAATTTCGACTAGGATCTGAAAAATTAGAAGAAAGATTACTAGTGCTTTTGCCTATTACTGAATGAGGTATAGTTACAGGGGCAGTTCCAGGGCGCATGTGAGTTTGCATTGGATTGATAGGACACAAGTATGTAGGTGGCGATGGAGATGGTGAAGATGAGAATGGAGGAGAAAGTTGATACTCATCATAACTAGTAGATCTTTGCTGATTCAGTATTCGATGGTTGGGTAATCTGATGCCATAATTATCAATAGGTGGGGATGGATAGTCATAGGGCTTGGAAGAACCTCGATACACTGGTGGGGAGCCAACATAAGGATGGTTCAGTACAAAAGGAGCTGCTCTATGGAAGCCACTAGTCCAGCTGTGAGGACGATCAAGTGGTGAAGAAGATGGTGGTGCTATCCCTCTTAGTGGAAAGGAAGTGGGCCGAACACCCTTATCCGAGACGGGGAAAGATCTCAAAGGGTCAGTATTGGGGCTTCCAACATAATCAGTAATTATTTTGGTTGGCAATGAAGCTGAACACTCAAGGTTGAACTCAGATAGTGCAGTTCGGAAGGTCACAGATACACAAAGGCGACCAGGAAGAGCCTCAATAGGAGTGAAATTATGTTCTTCCATCATTCCCCCTTCTGCCCTAGAGAAAGGATCACTAAATGAAGAGACCTTGTAAACAATATCAAAATTACAACTATGACTACATGTGCTTAACTGCCTAAATATCTTTTGCGCAGGGAGAAGCCTCATTTGAGAATAAAGAGCTCGGAAAAGTACTATTGACTTCTGGTATGTCTTCTTGTAAGAGCTAGTAATGTCACCTGTTTGAGGAGCCACCACACGGGGACAATCATACTGAACAACCCACCTCTCTATGACTGTCTCAACAGAAGAACCAGCCACATCATGAACTAGTATAATGTCAATTATCATTGGATCCATTAAATTCCTGTGCCAGAAGTTCAAGTTATCCAGAGCAGAAGGCCTATCACCTAATGCCAAGTTAAACCACTTGTCACTCCTCCTCACACGAGAACCCATGGACAAGTCACCACTTCTATCATGGGGGCGTAACAAAGGCACCCTTGAGTCCAAAATTATGTGCAAGCACTTCAGAAGAAATTGATAAACAATTTGTTCCAACTTGCCCAATTCAGGCTGCATGTTGTTCTGCAAATCCATCCTACCGTTAAGTAAAAAATTGAATTCCAAATCAAATACCCCCTCTACCCAAGAACATATTTTTTCCACAAAAGGATTCTGTCCAAGAAAATTCCACTACTTGTCAAACACACTTCGCCCTCCCTCTCTCTCTCTTCAAATAGAAAATTCCACAAACACATGAGATAAAGAACAAACCATCTAACCCGCACAGCATCACCTAGTGTTCACCACCAGAGAAAACGAACCCCATCAGCATCAACCAAGCAAAGCCGGAATCGTGGATCACTCTGATAATGCAAAAACAACAATCAGCAAGCATGTCCGCACAGTAACATGCCAACGTCATCAACAAGCAAATTCCAACTACAATGCAGATATACACAGCCCCATGAAAGAAAAATCAATTGGATACACAGATCACACGGGGTTTTCAAGTAATCAACAACAAAACAATACACCTTAATTTTCCAAAAACAAAACACCATCACCGCAACATGAACACGGGGATCTAGGAATAAAAAACAAATCTTTATCATGTGGGTAGCAACAGAAAAACTCCAGAGAGGGAAAAAGCGAAGCACTCACATATTAGGAGAAGAGGAGACGAAGAAGCGGGTGATGGGTATGGTGGCATTTGAAGAGAGACGCCATTGGAGAAGGAAAGGTTGCGTAGAAAGACACAGTGCCGTAGCGTTCTCTCTCTTCAACTCCTAATTATTAATTACTATTGGTATCATTAATTAGATTAGATCCATAATAATAATTATTAAGATAAATATATTTATACAAATGTTGTGTATTTTAATAGATCATGTTTGAAAATGGAGTGAGGATAAGTTAGTAGTAGTAGTTAAAGGTGAAGGATGATGATGATGATTATTAGATAAATGTTGAAAATTGCAGGCACAAAGATAAGAAAGAGGTTTGTTTCTTAACCTCAGGTTCCCTATGTTCTCTGTCTCAATTGGCCAATTTTTATGATCCAAAAACCAAATTCTCTGATTGATTGGTGTCTTTCATTTTTATTTCCTTTTCCAAAAAATAGGACTGATTCTGGTTGGTGGACTGATGGTACAGACTCTACCTTGCAGAGCCATATCACAACAAAACTGGCTTTCATATTATTATTTTTTTCATATGGTTTTTGGTAAAATTAAGATCTGCAAAATCATATATATGTATATTATATAATACTTTCTGCATAAAAGGCAGAACAGTGAATTTCATCTCCCAAATATATGTCATTTTGCATTAATTATTAAATTTAAATTAATTAATTAATAGTTCTGAATATAATTTTTGTATATATATATTTGTATGAGGCTTTTTGAGAAAATAATGTCCTTATAAATGGGAAAAATAAATTTTATAAATGCACAGTAAATAAAATTAGCTGATACGGAAAGCCATTGCTTCTCAGAGAAGGGATCATGTCACTCCTAAAACATTTTCAAGCAAAATTATAATTAAAATTCTAAGTTTAAAATCTGAATCTCGTAAAACAAAACTCTTAAAAAAAATTATTTTAATACCTAAAAGTTTAAGAATGGAAAAATATTTCAATCTTAATATGATGTTATACATTTTTTTAATTATAAAAAAATATAAATAAAAATTAGAAAAGTGTAGATTTTACATAACTTTTGTATTTAAGAGAAAGTTAGAAGAATATCTTAAAAAATTGATAAAACAAAATTTGAAAATAAGATTTAATAATAAAAATTTCGTAAGATTATATTAATTACACTTTTCTTTTTATCTCTTATTATATAGGAGAATCACATTTTTTTTTCCTAAAAGAAAAACTTGCATACATATTTTCTCTCCTCGTAGTACGTAGTGCCTTCCTCCATAACAGACATGAAGTTGACCTTTTTGTCAATTTCTCTTGTGGTATCAATTGAATAATCTTGAAATTGAATAAAATAATAAAAATATTAAATTATCAGGAAACAAACATTCATTAAAACAAAAATGGTAAATAATGAAAAAAATACAGCATCATTGACAAAGTCTTCTTTTATGTAAATTATAAACTAGTTTAGTAATGGAATTTTCAATAACAAAAATTAAGTAATTGAAAACTAATCCCTATTATTAGAAAAATGATAACAAAATTATTAAATTTAGTAACTAAAAAAATTAGTTACTATAAGGGATTAATATAATTTAGTGATCAAATTTTCAGTCACAGTCGATCACTAAAATTGCTCATTAAATCGGTTATTAGTTTTAGTTTCTAATTAATTATTAAATTGGTCATAACAAATTTTATTAATAATTTTGATTAAAAAAAATACTATGTATGAATTGTAATAGTAAAAGAAAACTACAATGTGTGTACTGTAGTAGTAAAAGAAAACTGTAATTTAAGAAGAGTTCTCAAGTTATTTTTTTTAGTAGATGTCAGAGTATAGTCTTTCTTATAAGCCAATAGATTTCCCTACATGTAAGTCCATTTAAAAGATTAGTATAAGCATATTAAAATTAAATAAAAAATATTAGAATAAATAAAATATTTTTGGAATATCATAAGGTTTCTTTATTTGTGTAATATTGTTTATAAGAAAAAAATTGGTTTGACATTTTCCTAGTTCAAACATCAAAATAGTCACTTAAATGATTTAACGTATCGTTTAAGTGTCTAATTGGGAGATAAAGTAAACAAACTCTCAAAGAAGAGAGAATTGTTACTACTTTTATTTTGTGAGTAATCATCGGTCACCTAAACCACCAAAACTCAAATGGAGAGGATGTCTCGGATCATGATAGGTCCCATCCTAAAACCGGGGATGCTAAGGAATTCACCTGTTGTTATGCAAGTCAAGGGTTCATAGTCACTTTAGTTACGACTTCTATTGATGATCTTCATGTGAAGGTTTATGCTCTTGTGGATGTACCAACCTCGTTGCGTCTTACCGGTTAAATCACCTGCATATTCTAAAGCACCAATTAAGACTCCAATTGATGGTCATCATGTGGAGGTCTCTACTATTGTGACTGTACCATCTTCGTCACCACATACCTCCCCTTGGAAGGCTAAATCTCTTGGGGATGTTAAAGCACTGTCGTTGGTCCTGCAAAATCACTTTTCCTCTCTTGATGGTTTGGAAACTACAAATGTTGTTTCAAAATTTTGGACTGATCCTAATGAGATAGAGAAGGATGCTAGTGATACTAGGGAGCAAATAGTTTGCACTAAAAGAAAATCAGGGAGACCACTTAAGGGGACTGGTAAATCCAAACAAACTGCTAAGGCAGTTCTTTCTACAATGTCACAATGAAGGTCTCTTTATTTTTCTGGAATGTTAGAGGATTGGGAAACCACAAAACTGTGGAGATGTTGATTAGTTTACTTAAACTACGTAAACCCCTCCTGATTTTTCTTGTTGAACCTATGATGTTGTACACTGATGTTTTCGACGTCCTTTTCAAATATGTTAATATGCATTTGGTGGCTACGTCTCCAATTGTTAATAAAACTGCTAAGCTTTGGTGTTTGTCGATTCTTAATCTTGTCCAAAATTTCTTGGTCAATGATTAGTTTATTTATATAACTTGCTTTTTGCATGATAAATGTTTTAGCTTTGTCGGTGTTTATGGTACTAACACATACTTGGCTAAACAGTTTTTGTGGAGGGATTAATTTCTTCACAAGGCCTTGGTGTATTCGAGGAGATTTTAATGTTGTGCTCTCGGCGGATGACTGTAAAGGGGAGTGGCTCCTAATCAGGTTTCTTGTAATCAATTCCTTGATTGGATTAATACTAATGATCTTTCTTGTATGCCTTTTACTGAATCTTGTTATACTTGGTGTAATGGAAGAAGAAGGTTGCATAAAATTCATAAAACACTGGATAGGGCTTTATGTAATGGAGTGTGTCTGGATGAATGAGATTTTTGTACTTATCAAGTTCTTGTTAAAAATTGTTCTGATCATTCCCCTATTTTTGCTAGTCTTGCTAGTAATTCTTTGAGGAAGGTTAACAATTTTCGTTTCTTTTTTATGTGGCTTCAGGACACTTCATCTATAAACCTTATTCATGATTCTTGGGTTAATAAGGTTGTTGGTTGTCCTGTGTTTATTTTGCAACATAAGTTTAAAAAGTTGAAAATTGAGCTTCGAGACTAGAATAAAAATTCTTTTGGTAATGTTCACAATGCATTTTTTCTTCAGCAAGGTCTCCTCCTTGGTATTCAACAAAACTTAGAGACTGTTAGTTTGTCTGATATTGATGAGCTTCTCTGTCAAGAAAAGATTGCTAAGGAGGAGCTTGATCATGCTTTTCACTGTCAATATTTGTTTTGGAAAGAAAGGGCTAAGATGTTATGGTTCAAAGATGGAGATCGAAATACTACTTTTTCCATATTGTGGTCAAAAGGAGAAATAATTCTAGTGGGATTCATTTTCTACGGATTAATAATGAGGTTACCGAGGATCCTAAACTCATTGAGGATCATATTTTGGACTTTTATAAAAATATTTATGTTGATTCTATTTCTAATGCTCCGGATACAAGTAATATGGAAGATTTTATTGGTTTTTATATTCTTGAGCTAGTTTCCTTTTGGGAGAATATGATGTTGATTAAATGTCCTGATTTTTTTGAAAATCAAGACTATTGTTTTTAATCTTAATGGTGATAGTGCTTCTGATCCTTATGGTTTTGGTGGTGTTTTCTATCATTCTTGTTGGGACATTATTGGGACAAATGTTTGCAATGTTGTTCAATAATTTTTTAAACAAAATTGGGTTCTCCCTAGAATGAACAGTAATGTGGTATCTCTTATTCCTAAGATTCAGGATGCCGACTCCATTAAAAGTTACAGGCCAATTGTTGTTGCTAATATCAAATTTAAGATTATTTTCAAGATATTGGCGGATAGGCTTGCACTTGTAGCTGCTAGAATCATTTCTCCTAATCAATATGCGTTTGTACAAGGTAGACAGATTCAGGATTGCATTGGTATTGCTTATGAAGCTATTAACATGCTTTTTAAAAAGGTTAGAGGAGGTAATGTGGCTTACAAAGTTGATATTCATAAAGCCTTTGACTCTCTGAGTTGGAAGTTCTTATTATTAGTTTTGACATGCTTTGGTTTTCACCCCTCGTTTGCCGGTTGGATTAGTAGAATTCTCCATTCAGCTATGCTTTTTATCAGAATAAATGGCAATTTGATGGGTTTTTTTCCTTGCAATAGAGGTGTCAAACAAAGTTGTCTCCTTTACTTTTTTGTCTTGCAGAGGAAGTTCTTAGTAGAGGTATCTCTAAGCTTGTGAATGATAAGAAAATTTTACATATGACTAGTCCGCAAAGTTATCTCACTCCCTCTCATATTTTATATGTTGATGACATTTTTTTTTCTGTAGGGGGATATTAAGTCTCTTGGAAATTTGAGTATTTTTCTTAAAACATATGGTGATTTTTTTGGTCAATATTTTAATAACTCTAAAAGTAGTTTTTTCACCATGGATAATTCTGCAAGATTTGTCACCAAAATTCAAAGTATTCTTTCTTGTAGTCATGGTTGTTTGCCTTTCAATTATTTAGGAATGCCTATCTTTGTTGGTGCTCCAAAGTGTCGATTTCTTCAACCTTTGGCTGATAAAGTCAAATTGAAGCTAACATCTTGGAAAGGTAAATCTCTTAGCATGTGGGTCGAATTCAGTTGGTCAATACGGTGATTACTGGATTTCTAGCTTATAGCTTTAATATGTATGAATGACCTATTTCACTTCTTAACCAAGTTGAGTAGTGGTGTCAAAATTTTATTTGAACTGGTGATATTCTGAAAAAAATGCATAGTCACCGTGTATTGAGATACGATTTGTTCTCCTCTTAAGAATGGAGGTTTGAAGATTATTAATCTTCGTCATGAAAATAATGCATATCTTCTTAAGCTTGCTTGGAACTTTGCTTATAGTAACAAACCTTGGTCTTTGCTCTTGAAAGCCAGGGTTCTTAAATCAAAATACGAGTTTAGAATGATTTATAGATCCTCATCTCTTTGGCCTGGAATTAAGCAATTTTATTCTACTATACTTGATTATACTTCTTGAACTGTTGGTACATGTTCTTTTATTAATTTCTGGAATGATAAATGGTGTTCTACTACTTCTTTAGCAAATATTGCAGGGTTATCTAATGGTGCTAGCATTCCGGATACAATCTCTCAGTTTTGGACAGGTTGTGACTAGAATATTCCCTTATCTTTATAGTAGATGCCTCATTTTTTTAATCATATCATGGTTAGGGAGGAACATGATATTCCTAATTGGATTATAGATGAGTCTGGTTGTTTCACTCTTAAATCGGCTAGAACTTTTTTCTTGGAACCAGGAGTTCCCTATGGTTGGGGTAAATTCATTTGGTTTTCATCTATTCTGCCTTCCAAAACTCTAGTACTCTGGAAATTTTTTCATGAGCGACTTCCTACAGATCAACATATTCAAAATAAAAGTTTGCATATATGTTTTATATATACGCTTTGTGAAAAGCATGAGGAATCTATTCAACATTTATTTTTTGAATGTTCTAATGTTTTGCATATTTGGAGTTGGGTTCAACAGATTTTCCTTACTTCTCATTTCTCTAATAAGAATGATCTTCTTTCTTTTATTAAGAGTGATGGTAGTCCTTTGATTAAGCTTGTTGTGATAACTTTTTCTATTTGGATAATATGGCGTATGAGGAATTATGCTAGATTTCAGGATAAGATTGAGGTTTCTAAGGCTATTTTGGTAATTAAATATTTAACTTGTCTAGTAGGAAATTCGTCTAAAGCTTCAATGAAGAATGACATGTTGTTTTTCAACGTGATTAAGTTTTTTAGTATTAATACTCGTCGTGGTAAAGTTCTCCATCCTTTTCCTATTAGATGGGAGTTTCCTTCACTAGGTTGGGTTAAAATTAACACTGATGGAGTTGCTAAGGGGTATCCTAGTCTTGCTACTTGTGGAAGTATTTTACGTGGGAGTATGAGGGAGTTTATTGGTGTTTTCTATGTGCTTCTTGAAGTTCAGACTGCTATGGTTGTTGAGTTTTATGGAGTCATACATGATGTGGAGGAAGCTCAAAAGATGGGGCTTACTAATGTTTGTCTTGAATGTGATTCTGTCTTGGTTTGTGTTGCGTTTACTGCTAGGACCAACATTTCATGGATGCTTCATAATCGATGAAATATTTGTCTTAATTACTGTGGGAAAATCAAGTTTAAAATTACTTATATTTTCCGTGAAGGGAATGCGTATGCATTTAAGATTTATCCATAGAGAATCATTTCATTGGTATAATAGGCTTCCATCTAGTTTGTTCTTAGAATTTTTTATGAATAGGTATAGTCTACCCATGTATCGTTTTTGTTAACATATGAGTTTTGGTTTAGTCCCCCCATATTTTTGTATTTTCTTTCTTTTTTTCTTTTTTAAATAATATTTTTTCATGTGATGGCATATGATTGTTGTTACTTGAGGTGTCAGTCTAGTTGATATGTCAAGTTGCAAGTGATGCCTAACGTGAAAGGAGAGAATATTATTACTTATCTCTTACTCGAACTACCACTTTAGTATTTAAGTTTTGAAGAGCACTTGAACCACCAAGTAGACATGGGTGCAATGAAACTTTGTATCAACATTAGATGTCACCACTTGAGTGACAAACTTATTGCTTGAGTGAGATATACTGAAAATTATCACTTAAAATTTTTATATAATTGAACCAAAACTAACTCTTACTAAACTCTTACTAAAACAATCATTCTTAAACTTAACTCAAAATGTACCTATTTTTCTAGTTGATTCAATCTTTAAATTATATTGGAGCTAAACATCCAACATAAAAAAAAAAAAAGCAAACATTTCCACAATCATTTATATAAAAGACAATTATGTCTAAACTAAAATCAACAACAACATCTTCATTTTTCTAACCTAGGGTTTTACTCATCAATACAAGTTTAACTATATTAAAATAGTTTTCCTTACTTTCAAATTTTGTACTCTTCAAGAAAACACCCATAAAATTGGATAAAAGTTAGAGAGGTCTTAATTTACTTAAAAAAAAAAGTCTAAAATCAATCACATTACTACGGACCTAAACTAGCAAAAATGTTCTTAAGATTGGATCCACATGTAAGGAACTAATCATTCACATGCAAAAGAAAACATAAACATTAACTAGAGATAGGAGACTTAAAACAAAAATGTAATAAACTCAATTTGTCTTAAACTTTGCTACATTCTAGCTAATGTATTTTAAAAAAGAAAGGAACGTAAATCACTTCTAGAACCTATAGAGAAGTTAGAGGTTTTCTAAGTTTAAAGAGATAAAATGTTTCAAAGAAATGAAGAATGATTTTGTTTTATATATATATATATATATATATATATATATATATATATATATATATATATATATATATATATATATATATATATATATATATATATATATATATTTTTTTTTTAT
>Ga0123342_1004103_pt1 | contig 22641 bp, 16 predicted proteins | sample Turbeawhitnodule_FD_89960 | JGI IMG/M metagenome (GOLD analysis project Ga0123342, IMG submission 89960) | Root nodule microbial communities of legume samples collected from Mexico - Turtle bean Mexico white nodule | ecosystem: Host-associated > Plants > Roots > Nodule | place: Mexico: Nepantla... | reverse complement strand
TCTCCTATACTTTGGGAGGTTTACATACAGCTTTTGGTTACCAATAAAGATTTGGTCCAACTGCTTCTCCAACCTCCCCTCATCAGGAACTTGGTAAAACTTCACGAAGCCAAATCTTCTTCCCCATCTATTTAGGCGCCTGGATATGAAAACTTCTCTAACCCTAGCCCATTTTTGAAAAATCCTAAACATCTCATAAACCCTAAACCCTAAACATCTCATCCTCCCATGTGACATAAAAGAGCAACAAGGACTGAGTTTCAAGATAATTCTTTCCATGGTCTAATGGTTATGGTACCTTTCAAGGTAATGAAACTTAGATATATGTGTAAAAACTTTAAAATAATTAGTAATTTTAATTTTTGAAAATAAAAAATAAATTGAGAAAAGGTTTTCATGTTCAAGAATGGAAACACACTAGGGTGGGTGGGTGGATGGGTTTAAAAAGGGTTTTCATGTTTAATATTGGTAACTTGTGTGTGTTAGTATAGCTTTCTAAGTACTTGTAATATTCAGTTCGTGAAATATTAAAAGTTGGTAAATAAATAACAATTAAAAGTTTAAAACCTGGTAAAATTATGAGTTCATAGTTGGTTCCATGGTGTAGTGGTTAGCACTCTGGACTTTGAATCCAGCGACCTGGGTTCGAATCCCGGTGGGACCTTCCTTTTTTTCATTACAGTTCATTTTTGCCTACATGTAATTAACCACTTCCTTTTTTTCATTACAGTTCATTTTTGCCTACATGTAATTAACCATACACCTATTTCTATAGAACAAACTTTAATAAAGTCTCCTGCATTATGTCAACAAGAAACATAAAGAATTGCTCAAGGAGTTAATTAACCAAATGATGTTTGTATGCAAATGAAATCCATAAGGGTGAAAAGAAGTCTAGTTTGATCAAACTCCTCCATTTTTTATTATTCTGATCCACTATAATTTATTTATTTAAATTTATTTCTATGTCAATTCATATTTTATTACTTTTTCATATCAGATTTCCATTATTTTACTTATACAGATTTTAAAAATTGAAAATTCCATTTTTTGCCATTCTTACTTACTATATCATGTTTTGATTTCCGTAAGTTTTGATTTCCGTAAGTTTTGAATGTGGCATTATTTTTTTTTTTCTTATTTAGCTCTCCTAAGGGCGATTTCAACAAAGACTTCTAGTAATTTCGAGTCCAATAGGAAAATATTATTTTGGGTTTGATAAAAAAATTCTTTGGCCCATGATAGATGGTGATAAATATGGGAATATGATAAATTTTTACTTGGAAAATAAAAAGGGAAAAGATGGAGAAATTCACACCGGAGCCAGTCCCATTCCTAGCTCTAACTAACTCCCGTATCCATTTTATGCAATGAATATTGAAGTTGGAAAGTGATACCAACGTAACTCAAGATATGAAGACATGTTCGTTGGAGTGGTCCTTTAATAAAGCCATCTAACAAAAGGTAAATCTCATTGCGCCATCAAATTCTTACTGAACTACGTCATTTAGTCCACAAAAATGTCAAGATTTTATTAGATTGAGTAGAATATATATGCACATATGTTAAAAGTACTAAGTTCCACACATTTAATTAACCTTGCTTTTCTCAGCCAAAAGAAAATATAACATTGAACAACGTTACTATTTTTATACATCCAACAGCCCCATTCTCTAAATTTTTTTTAATTGTACTCCTCCCCAAATTAAATAATTAAATAATGAGAGACGTTAGATAGATTTTATACACCTGTTCTGCCTTTTGCAGCCAAAAAAGAAAACAAAAATTGAACAAAACTTGTTCACTTTTTTATACGCTTGATTCCCCACTTCTCACACAATGGACAGCTTAATTATTTGAGCCTGCTCCATTCCAATGCCTGTGTAGCCGCCTCCAATGGAGTTGACAGAATACTTGTCACATTTTTCATGCTACTTTCTTCAGTTATAGTAGTGTAGGTGGGGTAGATAGAGTTGATAGAAGTGGATGGATTCCAATTAATTGTCCGATACACGCGTGATCATTCTATAACCTGTATTTCACGTGCCATGTGCAAGTCGTCTTCATCAAACTTCAAACAACCTCAGACAATCTACATCACATCTTCTAACTGTAATTTCCAGCACTTCGGGTCCAATTCAGCCTGTCCATGAAACAAAAAGAACTTCAGAAATCAAATAAAAAAACATTCATTACCAAACAACAGTATACCCCACTTAACTGATCCTTAACCCCAGCTCCTTTTGTAAGTATGATAATCATTATCTATTAGAAACTATTGACTTCAAGTCAACCGGGCCAAATTAAGTCAACTAATTGATCCTTTAGAACTAGAAGATGAGACTTTTCCTGGTCCTCATTGGCAGAATAGTATAGAGGGCCAGGATACAATGATGTGATATAGCTTTGAAGAAAAAAAAAAAGATAGTGTTCGAAAACTCTTAATTTGTCAGTATTTTGCTAAATCTTAAGACAAGAAAGACAAGAACCAGACAGAAATATACCTGAAACTCTTTATCTCTCCATTCGAACACACAGCCACGTGCTTCTACATGTCTGATAAGTAGCTCAGGTAACAGAGATCTTAGAGAAAGATGAAGCTTCACTTTTGTTAGCCCTCCACATGCTAATAAGGCTGCAGCCAGTCCTCCTGGAACCAATCCTTGCAGGTGAAGCATGGTAAAGCTTTGAAGGCAACTGATACTAGCAAGTGACAGAAGCCCAACATCTGTAACTGAGCTATACGACAGATTTATCTGCAAATAATGCAAAGAGGATATAATAACATCAGAATCTTGGCTAACAATCCTTCATCTCTTACGTTTCTCAGAAATGTGGGAGAAAAAGAAAAGACCTGTCTCAGATTTTGGGAGAAATGAGCAAGTGGAATCATCCCACTATCATCAATGTCGTAACACTTTTTTATGTCTAGACGGCTAAGTTGTCTGCAATTCATCGCAATAGCTACCAGACCTATGGATGTAACAAGAATACATCCACGAATTTCAAGTGTTTTCAAATTTGAACATTTTGACAAGGAGATTAGAGCCCTATCCGTGATGCTAGTACAATAGGACGTGTTTAATATCTCGAGGCCAGGGCAACCACCAGCAATTGCTGAAATGCCCAGATCAGTTACTCCTGTAGATCTGGAAAGAAAGAAAGAACAAACTCTGATGCAACGAACAAAAGAGCTCTTGCTAGACTTGTATGCCTCCACATTTATTTAATATTTCAATTATATACCAAAATTTTAGTTAAAACTTCACGACTCAACCCAATTCATAATCATAATAATTTATGCTAAATTAAAAGAATCCATAGACAATTCATCTTATAAAAAGAAAATTAAATGCTGACAAATTTGAATCACAAACCTGTATAGATCCAGCTCCTTTAATTTTGAGCAAAACAAGCCAACATAGGTAAGTCCTCGGTCAGTTATATTCAGGCAGATTCCTATTTTCAAGCTGGATAGCCTAGAACAAGAAGAAATGGACATAAGACCTGCAGAAAGACAAGGTAAGTATAGCAGCTGATATGATAGTAAATATTTTCAATGAAGATGGACAGATTCAAACCTTCATCGTCAATTTCATTATCTGTTAGGTCAAGCTCCTCAAGATAATGGCATTTCTGTCCAATCAAGACAAATGCTTGCTGTGGAACTAGTGTACATGACTCCATTTTCAGAGAAGTGAGAGCCGTGCATGAATTTGCAATGCTGGCAATGGAACCATCAGTTATCTTGCGACAGCATGTGATGTCAAGCTTCCTTAAATCTTTGTGTTTTGACACAAGGAAAGAAAGAGCTTCATCTGTAACTCCCAAACATTTGCTTAGACTTAGCTCCCTAAGTGAAATACACAAACTTCCAATGGCCCTTAATCCTTCAGAAGTAACCGGGCATCCATCTAACACTATTGATTGCAACATGGAAAGCTTATTTAAACCATCAACAAGACCAAGGGTGACCTGGACAATCAAATGCCAAAAATTAGTTACAACTGAAATCTTCATCCCTAAGTTACACAAAAAAAAAACATAATATACACACAAGAGAGAGGGAGAGTAAAGGGGAAGGGAATTACAGGAGAACCATCTGCTAAAATGAGTTTCTCCAAACCTCCAGAAATGCCAGTCAGCTTCGATAGCCCAGTGAGACTTATGTTTTGACAACCTGAGATATCAAGTTTCTGCAGAAGAGAATTTGTCAAATAATAAGTTAGATCAAGAAAGCAAGTGCATTCTGAAGACAGGTAAAATTATTGATTGATGCAATTAAATAGTTTTGACTAACTGCAAAGGACACATTAAAGTTGTAACCAAGTTAAAAAAAGTACAATAACTTTTATCTATGTTCACATTCAACCTATTACTAAAATGAAGGAAATTAAATAAGAAAACACTGGTACGCCATTAAGTAAGTTTATGCTGAAGTTATCTTTGTCATTATATACATAAACAATAAAAAAGCAAGTTAACCATCCCCTTATACCTTCAATGTCTTGCACCCATGTTTTAAGAGATCAACATCGAGGCTGTCATCGTCAATGCCAAAGCATCCTTCAAGGACCAAATCTTCAAGAAGCTGCAATTTGAAGATTGACGGCAGACATTTCTCCGTGATCTACACAACATAAGAAACCAACAATACTAGTTATACTAATTAGACATTTCAAATACACAACTCATTCAAGAAACAGCCAAAGATGACACTAAACCACCACTGCTTAACAAAAGAGCCAATGAATTTAGACACATCAATACCACTTGTTCGATAAGCAAAAATTAACTGAACCACCAAAATCATATTTTCCTATCAATTACTCATCTTTACTATTTTGGCCTCACACAACCTGGTTCAACACCTTTTGTTCCCTTCAGCATTAAACCCACATCTCACCTCCCAACTCAACCAAATTCTTTCTCTTCAGACTACCAACCAATTGTTTTTTAAGATAACACAGGTATCCTTTAACTTTAACAAACCTAGTTGAAACATATAGAACTATTATATGTCTAAAACTCTAAACTACCAATTAATGAAAATAAAATGAAAACACTATAATTCATTCAGAAAACAAAGACATCATTCACGATAACAATATAAATTTTTATAATAATTACTTAAAAAGTTAAATCTAGGATAAAATCATTAAAAAATGTGAAAATTGAACTCATTTCTTAATTTGGAAATAAACATAGATAAATATCTGAAAGCATAAAATATTACCATAATATCAACCCCGCAAAAATTGCAAAGGCGACCGTTTTATTTTCCCACACAACTCTGGTCTCTTTTAATGCAATAATCTCTGAATTATCAAATTATCAATAACATAGGCGTCTCAGAGCGCTTAAATAAAAATAAATATATATATTTCTCTCTTTTTACCAAAAACTGCCTCATAAAGCTAATAAAAAAACATTGATTTATAATTATAACTAGGTTTAAGTACTCAATTTATTTGTCATACCTACATACTCTATCAGGAATGTGAACAGGTAGTTTTTATGTACAATGTATTTGGACTAAAACATAAAGATTACGCAGATATCAGAATCAACAGAGCATTTAATCACCAAAAATTAGCCAATCCAATCGATTAAACCAAACACAAAAATATCGTCAACTAACCGCCACAATCCATAGCTAGATTCAATAAATGAACAGCAGAGAAAAAGAGAGGAATTTACGGGTAAATACGAGAGATCCAATGATGTGAGCTCCTTGCACTTAATCGCAACCAAATCCACACCCAAATCCCCAATTCCCACACACCACTTCAAGCAAATCAGCCTCAATTTCCTACAACCCACCGCAATACACCCAATCCCCATGTCCGTCACCAGCTTGCATCTCGCCAGCCACAGCTTCCGCAAGTTCCTCGCACGTGCCACCGCCGCGACCCCAGCATCCCTCAACTCCGTCGCGTTCGACAGGTCCAGCTCCACCAAGCTCCCGCACCGCGCTCCCACGCTCAGCAGCCCGCTCCCCGTGAACCACCGCGACCGCGACAGGTCCAGCCGCTGCAGCGTCTCCGCGTACGCACCAGACACAAGCGCGAGTGCCCCGTCGCCCACGCGCGGGCAGAGCGAGAGATCCAGGTCCGTGACACTCGGGTAGCGCGCAGCGAGTGCGGGAAGGTGCTCCGCCCGCAGCGGCCGCAGCGCGCGGCGGTGCCTGGCCTCCGCAGCGTAGAACGCCTTGCACGTGAGCGAGAAGGACTTCTTGTCCAACGGCGCCGTTTCGAGAAAGTCGAGAATGAGAAAAATGAGCTCCTCCGTAAGCACCTGGAACGGGTTGTCGTTTTGCGAGTCGGAGCGTTTTTGCCTCTTCATCGTGGTTGCGGTGCGTTTTGGCTTCTTTCGCTGTGTTATGCAGCGTCGTTTTGGACGTTAATGGTGGGTGAGAAGAGAAGAGAAGAGATGAAGAGAAGGGGTTTTTGTTTTGATTTGTTAAGTTGGTTGGGGGAATAACTGTTAATGCGAGATTTTATTGAATGAGTAAGGAAGACGAGGAAAGTCCACTCGGACTAAAATGCCACTCCTCTTTTTTTCCCACTGTTTCCATCCTCTCCTGCAAAGACACAACCGCCCCTCCTTCTCTTCATAATTACACAAGTTAGGTCAGGGCCAGGGCATATTCAATTTTAACATAATTCATATATTTAGACTCTCTTTTTTAATTAACTCATGGTGTACAAATTCCATGAACTTCTTTAACTTACTTTTATTAATTGTTAATATAAATAACTTCAAATTTAACATGTATCTACTCCTTCTAATTATGTTTCATTAATTAATTTATTAATTGATTATATTTTAATTACATTAATTGATATATTTTACGTTAATATTAAACTCAAAAGTAACGGTTAAAAAATGTCAGAATTCAAAACTAATAAATATTTTACACATCTGAAAACTAAATTTAACTTATATTGTGAGATGTTTAAAAAATATTATAAAATAGTTATCTCTTTCACTGCTAAAAATTATTAAAACATAACAATAACATTATATCTTATGAAAATATATATACATAAAATAAACATTTTATATATGTTAAATTATTATAATATTTTTAATATACGAAATGAATAATTGACATGGGAATGAAATGGACTTTGCATTTTGCATGAGAGTGATTAGAAAAGGAAGGAAGGGTATTTTGGTACTGGCGGAGAAAAAGAGTGGCGCGTACGGAGAAGGACAGGTAAGGACGGAATTGAGAAGGGGAAATAGGGAGGGCATTATGGTAATTTCGCAGTATCTTTGTCCAACTAATGCAGATGACATATGGTGGAGGACTATATGAGGAAGGACAGATTCAAGTGCGGGCAGTACGAAAGGAGCCATTTCGCAAAAGCTACACGCACTTTTTCCTCCTTTTTTTTATTTTCCGAAAAGAAAATGAAATAATAATAATTAATTTTGGAAGAGTAAAAAATTGAAAAGGAAATGTCCCTAGAAAAAATTGCCGTACTTATAGATGACCTTGCATAGTACCTGCCTGACTCAGATAAGAACGGTTAGAGAGAGAAAAAGAGTGTTAGGTTTGGAAATGATTGAGAGAGAGTGCGTCAAAGTTTTACAACATGGATTGATTGGAATTTTGAAATTTGGGGCCAAAATTTAGGTCACGTTGGAGAAGGTTGTGGCTCATACACGGTTCCTACATGTCATTGAAAACAACTTTATATTATTTTAACCATTTTTATAAGTAACTGTTGCATTAAATATGTATTACCCGGAACCGTACATTAGTAGTAGTAGAGTTAGGTCGTTTCCAAAGTCTTCTTCCACAAAAACCTACATCATCACATCACACTTTGGGTGGAGGAGTTCCATGATCACTCATCACCCGCTACACTCTTTTTTCATCAACCTCTATTTATTTATTACTCTATATTTGTTTATTTTTTACTTTTAAATATTTTTTATTTATAATATATTCTAAAATTCAATTAATAATAAAAGTGGCTGAAGAAAAATCAAATTTTCACTAATCAAAATATATTCATATTGTTTCATTTCTTAATATATATTTGGAATGATCATATATCGTATTTCAAAATGAATCAATCCGTATTTCATCCCAATATCAATGAGATATTTTTACCCGTGATTTAATATTTTGTGAATGAAATAAATCCAACCACAGAACATGTGTTTGAAAGATTCTAGCTCAGCTAAACAACAAGCCAAGCAAGCCTTTAATGGATATCATCTTCACTAGAAAAGTTTGTCACTAAATATCGTTTCAGAAAGCTGTAATAATATATTCTTAAACATATTTTTTGTTACTTGTTAAAATTTATCTTGCAAAATATATTATTTATTAACACTCTGCTGTTATTTTGAGACTTGATTTTCTTCCAGTAGTACCTTCCTAGGCCATGAATAATAGTTTTCTTTGTTTTATTGTGTGCTGGATTTATTTTTCTCTTTACAGCTGTTGTCAATTGTTCCATTCCACTATTTCTTGTATTTATTTACCATGTAAATACCCACCATCATGTGTTTAGCTTTTAAGGAAGGTATGAATATGGCAACGCAATGCAATGATTAAGTGGATGAGGGATAAGAAAATAACTATTTGAAGAAAGAAAATCCTCTAATATGAGGAAAAATGGAATTGATTGTTTGAGATTAAATCAAATGTTACCTCTTTTTTATAATTGGGAAAGAAGTTTTTTCAAGTAAGTAGTGTAATTTTATTTTTTTTTGCAAATTATAATTGTGTAAAAATTTCTTGTTACAAAGATGGATAAATTGTATATCAGTAAAAATCGTACATCATCGATAAAATTTCAATATAAAATAATACAACCAAAATCGTACAAAGATGTACGACTCAATTATATTATTTTATACTTAAGTTGTACAAGTCAGATATGAATTTATTTAAAATTAATTTTATTTAATAAAATTGACAAAATCGTATTAATAGAGTACAACTTCTATGTAAAATCTTTTTCGACTTAAAATCGTATTCATAAAGTACGATTTCCTTCTAAAATTGTCTAATTATTCATTTCATAAAAAAAATATCTAAAATCATAATTTATGATTTTAGAATTTAGAATTTACACTACTTCCATCAAAAACTAGAAAATAGACAAGCCAAAATGAAAAATTTTTGTTCAAACATTATTATGGGAGGGCTTGCGGGAATCTTTAACTTTTCCTACAAGAAAGTGCATGGGAAATTCGTTTTGTTTATAGAAAGGAAAATCCAAACATATTGCTAATTTAATCATTTGTTTGGAACAAAGAAATGAAAGTGATGGAAGGGAGAAATTTCTAAAATTAATGTTTCTTTAACTTCTAAAAATAACATAATTATCTGTATTTTCTTTTCGTTTTAGTCACATTCAAAATCTATTTGAATAAACTACCATTAGTAAATTGAGAGTGAATGAAACATTGGTTTGTGGTCAACAATCTGTACCTAGTGGTTAATAGTACTACGGATACATACTACCCTACCATATTTCTTTTTACATCAAATTTGGTCAAACACTTAATAAATATTTCCTTTTGCCTTACTTCATTTGTGGTCTATATAATAAGAACTGGTCTGGTCCATTGTTCCCATTCAACTCAACTATTATTTTTTTAATATATGTTCTTATTTATAACATTTTGATAAAATTTTATCTCTCTTTCATTAAGTTATCTCACACTTTTTTATCTTTACTATCCCAAAATTATATAAACTTGGCATCTTAATACAATTTTTAGTATTATAATAAAATGACATTTGGTGTACAACTCGCATTATTTATCTACTGCACCCTATCAAAGACAACCCAGAATTTAATTTAATTGTTAAAGTCTTCCTTTATTTGAAGTGCAGAGATTTTTTTTTTTCTCATAATCACCTAAAAAACAAGGATTGATTCTATATTCAACTAATTAGTCAAATAAATTAGTATAATGAAAATATAATGATAATTGCAAATTTTAAATTTTTTTTTCACCTCGTTATCACTTTCTAAACTATTAGTTTTTTACTCAATTTAATTTAACAATTTTTTAATACTAATTCTATTGGGTAAGATTTTAATTTTTAGAGATAAAAAATTTAATGATAAAAAATGAAAAAAGCACTATAAATAGATTATAATAATTTGTGTTATTTTATAAGAATTTTATTTTTAAAAATTAAATTTCTTTTATTCTCCTTAAGATTTTGTGTGTTGAAGTTATATTGTTTTTATAATAGATTATATCTTTGATGAGGTAACAACAAAAATCAAGATATTGGTTGAGAAATTATTTATTATATATATTATGTCTTTATTTTTTTTCTAGTGTTTTACTATAGTAAGTAAAACGATGAAGTTTAATATAAGATATATCAATAATTACGGGAATAATTGGGGTTAAAAGATTGTTTGTATTTTCTAGTTGTTAGAAATTAAAAATGTTGTGATTTTGAATGTATATTGTTTAAGTGGTGGATTATCGCTTAAGTGATGATAAAGTAGTGAGTAATAATTACATGCACCACTTAATACTCAAGAACATAGTCGCTTAAGAGCCAACATAGATGCTTAAGCAATAGAGCATATCGCTTAAGTTATGGCTTGAGGCTTGAGTGAAAGATGTAGAGACAACTTTCATTGCTCAAATGTCAAGTGGTCACTTAGGAGGTAATGTATAATAGTGTTGCATGGTCTTTTCTAAATCCCATTGAAGCATGCAACAAATAGTCTCATTCAAGTGCTAAGTGATCGCTCAAGTTTTAAGAAAAGTGGTACATGGTATTTTTAGAAGTTGTTTGACTACATAACAAGTCTCCTCACTCAAGCGTTGATACACTTGACATAAGAGAATGGATGATCTCTCAAGCAACAAGTGGACATTCGAGTGGGCAAGAAACCTATTACATTTTCTCTTTTCTAGATCTAATGCCACTAAAGTGATATAACATTGTTCAAGAAAGGAAGTTTTCCTTGTTAGAGGAAGTAAGGATGCTTAAGCAAGATGAGTTTGTTTAAACAACTAGCAACTAATATTAGGTGTGTTGTGTATGTTGTTGAATGTGAGTGTGAGGGAGAGGGACGGTGATGATGATGATGGAATGCATGCTACAATATGTGATTTTATTATATACCTAGTGTTACATATTGTAGGTGGATATTTGTATGATATCATGGCCTGATGTAGTTATGCAAGTTGATACCTGTTGTGGTATTATATCCCTTTTATAAATGTATGGTAGGGGATACCTAGGATGTATTGTGACTCTAAGGATGGTAATATTAAGTACATAAACTCATTATGTAACAGAGAGATCCTAGTTTCTCCTATGTTATAGATCATGTAGGTTAAGACATTAGGTAATGAGAAGTTGAAGGAGGTTTTTGTATTAGAATATTACAAAGTAGGTGTAATGAAACACCTTAACATAGAAGGATGAACATGAATGTTTAATATGTTTATGGACCAAGTGTTAGTATATGGTGAAAAATGCAAATTATTTTGAATTAATAGATGATATGTCAAAGACCTCCAAAAACTTATTTTCTAAAATTTATCCTTCTTTAATTAGTTCATTTTAATAACATGCACAATAAACTAGTTCAGAGAAAGAAAGAATTACCCTTTGTATTTGTATACCGGTTCACAATAAAAGCATATTGCATCCAATTCGTAATGAATTGATCAAGTTCCACTAAGCATACTGTTAGATATTATTAGATGAGATATTATAGATATTGTTACATATTTCATATTTATGTAATGGGCTTAGCCCATATGTTTCTTTTCCTATATAAACATAACCCTATGTGTTCAATATACACAAAGGATTGACCCTACTGTTTCTTTTACTTTAATACATAATATTGTTACGAGATACAAGTGAGTATTGTTTGGACATCAACCACTTTTGACTAAAACAACTTGAGTATTATTTGCACATGCAACGAATCCTAGCTAAAACCCTAAGTATTTTTTGAAACATTGGTCACTCCTAGCTAAAACCCTGGGTATTCTTTGGAACATGGTCAATCCTATCTAAAACCCTGAGTATTCTTTGGAACGTGGTTAAACCTAGCTAAAACCCTAATTATTTTTTGGAACAACAATATATCTTGGCTAAAACCCTAAGTATTCTTCTAAATAGGAACCACTCATTGCTAAAACTCTGAGTATTCTTTGGAAGAACACCACTTATGACTAAAATTGAGTTTTTTTTTGTAGCGCACCCACTTTTGACTAAAAACATAAAGGTTTACAAAGAAAGTGATCTAAAACATCACTAGATTTCTAACTAAAAGAGAAATTACATCTTATGATGGGTACAAGATTGGCTAACTCTTTTAGGTTGCTCTCGAACACAAACAATGTTCTTCCTTACAACTACAAAGGTTAAGGATAACTTAAGATATTATTCTCGTTCTTATTGTAAGACTTTTGTCAACCTTCCTTCTTCACGAAAAGAAAATAATCATTAACAATTCGTAGTCATTGTGAGGGTCTTCTTTTGTTGTTGCTCTTCTTGGGTATAAACATATTTTGAAGTTGTGAGATGCATTAAATGTTCTTGACTTAACATTGAATGTGTGTGACTTCTTTGAAAGACCTCTTGATGTGAGTTGATTTTAGGATTGCACATTTTATATGGGTTATTCTTGTGTTTAAGATTTGTGAATTAACAATTATGGTGATGAGCTTAAAGAAAATTGTCACTAGACACGAACTTAACCAAGTCGTTAAGTAAGTGTGAAGGTTCTCTTTTATAGAGAAAAGGAGAAAACATAATTATACGGTGATGATGATGAGGTGCAGAATTTACATTAATAAAAGATCAAAAATGACAAAGATGACCAAATGGAAAAGAGCATTAAAGAACATGAAATGGAAAGGAATAATGGCGCAAATGAAGAAGGAAAAGAGAAAGAGTAAGAGAAGCTTATGTATGATAAAGGGAATGGTCACGCCACTTGGAGTGATGGGAGACTCCAAGATGAGTGGTGAAGAGCCGCCACTTGAAGTGCATGACACCGAGATAAAACCCAATATTGAGAGCACTCAAGACTCATTAAACACTCTGACAAAGTTTTTTTTTCTATTCAAGATTCAATGTCTAAATACATGAGCCAAGATACCCTTTATATAGGAGAGAGTGACTTCGAGAGCAAGAGTGAGAGAGAAATGGGAAGAGGGGTGGCTAGGGTTGACCCTAGGTCAATGTCGCATTCTATAGCCTAGTTTCTAGAAGTTAGGTTAAAAATGACCTAAACCTAGGCAGCACATGGAAAGTAAATGGGCTTGGCACAAGCCCAATTTATGCTAAGTGCACCTTACTACTCTAATGAAAGTAAAATTAATGAAAATAATTGGTGTTCAGGTCACATGATGTGGGCTTTGTTGTAGTAATCCTCTGAGGAATGATAGGTCCTGATACACTAGCTATGGAATGCTCCTTACCTAGCTTTGGGTCCTGTGTCATGCTCCTGGTCATTTTGGAGGGTTGGGATAGCTTAATGGTTACCTCATCTCTCAGGGTTCCATCACCTCTGGAATATGGCAAGTAGCTTCTCTTCTTCTTTTGAGCAAAACACGAGACCTGACACAACTGACTGACTCCACAATGACATCTTTCCTTTTCCAAAAAAGTTGTCTGTATGAAGCAACTTCCATCATATCTTCAAGAGATATTGATGATGACAATACATTATAAGATCTTTATAAAAGAATAAAAAACATTCAATTTCTAGAAACATAAAATAAAAATTTATTAAAGTTTGACATATACTATAAAATGCTTGAAGTTTGCATTTGTTAGATAAAGTATATTTGTTATATATTTAACTAAAATCTTATTTGACTAGGTATACTAGTTTGTGTTTGTTCAAACAAAAAAATTATCCTAGGATGAATGCACACAACAATTGTGTCTATATTATTAAATATATTATTAAAGTAAAAGTAAATTTTCAATAAGTTTCAAAACATTTTCTTGTGATGACTATGATAGTGTTAAGGATTGATGATCTATGACTATGTTACATTATTAGTAAGTTAGCTAATTGAACTCCTTCATATTCACCATATTACTAAAAGAAAATTACTATAGGTTATAAATTATTGGCCCGACAGTAATTTTGACATTAGTATATCTGAAATTATGGTTATATCATAAACAATAGAGGCTTATACATACACAATCATTGAAGATAATATATTGATTCCTTTCCTTATTTAGAAGGCAATTTGCAAAGCTAATTGCTAAGCAATTGAATTGGAATAGTAAGTGGTTGAATGGTATCACCATCATTGAAAACAATTCTCTTGTTTGAAAGCAATTTGCAATGCTAGTTGCCAAGCGACTAGATAAGTATACTAAAATTGAAGTTCAAATCACACAGGTTAGGTTCTGAAAGAGTGAGATATTTCTTTTGTTTTCAAGAGAAGTTGTTGTCATGGTTTAATTTAGATAAGGTTTTCGTCATAGTCATGGTTTAATTCAGATAAAGTTTGCGTAAGTATCTATGAAAAAGAATTATGAGTCAAAATTAATTATTTTAAATTAATAATTATTTATATTATAAGAAAATTATTAAATAAAAATTAATTTTAAAAATAAAAAATAGTAAATATTGATTACATAATATTTTATAAACTAAAAAAATTATTAATATTTAAATTAGTTTATATTATTAATAAATAGTTTTAAATTATAAAAAAATTAATATTTAATTTATTTAAAATATAATAATTGATAGGAAAAACATTATAATTAATTAAATAATTTTTTTATTTATTAATAATATAAATTAATTTTAATATTAATATTTTTTAATTTATAAAATAATATCAAATTTATTAATAAAATAATTAATTATTTTATTTTTAAAATTAGTTTTTATTTAATAATTTTATAATAATATTATTTAGTTTTAAAAAATTAGAAAAACTAGAAGAAGGCCAATGACCGACAAAAGACATTGGAACATGGATCAAATGTGAACAAATTATCTAAGAGTTCTAGAAGACTATTTTGCACCACGCGCTTATTGTTCTTCTTAAAAGTATCTTATTCTTCTTCTTAAAAGTATCTTATTAGTGTAACGGTATCATCAACACGATTGAGATCTTAGGTTTGTTATCCCGTTTAGATCAACTGATATGACTAATAGCGAGGTTAATTAATGATTTAACATTTGTTAATCTCTTTTTATTAGAGTTATTAACCGTAAATGAACCTACAATAGTTATATAAATTAGTACAAATTTCAAAAGATCAGGTACGCAATCATCTAATCTTAAACATTGAGTGTTGAGTGCTGAAGTCTGATTTGAGTGTCGGAGTACCTTTTGCAGGTACCATCCGAGTACGGAGCGAGCGAGAAATTGAGAGTTCAGCTGAGAGGAAGGAGCAAGGGACTGACTGACCGAAGGAGTGTTCGAATCGTTTTCTTGGTTCCAACCTCGTTCGAGAACAATTGGTGACCACCATAGGCCCGAGAGAATCAAAGTAAAGAAGAAAGTAGATGGTGTCGACTAGAAGCATGACGAACGAGAAGATGTCTAATGTTGAGAAAATGACGCTTTTGATGTCTCTGTAGAGAGAGATGGCCAAGATGAAGAGAAGGAGTGAGGAAATGCAGCGAAAGAGTGAGAGATTCTGGCTCTCCGGAGGGAGAATGAAGAAATGAAAAAGAAGTGGGTGGAAGGAGGTCCATCTGTCGGACCAGGCAATCCAGCTGGGAAGTCCTTGATCCACTCTATCGACCCCAAAATTGTTGAGGAGTCGAGGGCAATCCACACCCAAGAAACTGAGGGTGAGTCTTATCTGAACATATCGATCCCCACGACCAGTACAATGGATGTATCTCGCCGACATCCATTCACCGACCACATAATGGGGGCACAACTGCCAGTAGTGTGGAAAGGTTTTCACATGGATTGGTACGACAGGATGATCGACCCTGATGAACACATGGACGTGTACACCATGCACATGAGCTTGTACACCTCGGACAGTGTGGTCATGTGCTGAGTGTTCTCGACCTCACTAAAGGGAGGAGCCTTGAGCTAGTTCACGAGGCTTCCTCCAAACTCCATTGACTGCTTCGAAACGTCAGTGTCCATGTTCGGGACGCAGTTCGCTACCAGCCGACCGCATCACCTGACTTCTGTTGTCCTATTCAACATTATATAGGAGAAGGGAGAGTCTCTGATGCTATTTAGGAAAGGTTCGATAAGATATCCCTAAACATCTGGAATCTGAGTTCAGACATGGCCATGCATCACATCATCATAGCCCTACAGCCGAGGTTGTTTACTGATAACTTGTGCAAGGAGCCAACTACAAACCTGTATGAACTTAGACAAAGAGCCACTAAGTTCATGCACCTGAAAGAGCTGAGGGAATTCAGGAATTAAGTCAGGGCTGAGGCAGGAGGCGATAAAGGGAAGGATAGAAAGAAGTAGCGTCTGAACCGACCTGCTTCCAGACGAGGAGATCGACACAAGGGCAACCGGGGACCCCGGTTCACGAGGTACACCCCTTTGACTGCTGACAGGGGGAGAATTTTGGATGAGGCTTTGAGTGTCGATTTAATCCCACCACTAAGAAGGGCGACGAGCCCTGATAACGTCGAACGCACCCGCAGGTGTCGGTATCACAGGAACAGTGGGCACACCACTGAGGACTGTCAGGCGCTGAAGGATAAGATTAAAGAGTTTATCCAAGTCGGGCACCTTTGGCAGCTTATGCAAAGAAACCGAGGTTCAAAACGATCTCCAAGGAGAGAAGAAGCACGATGAAGGGATGACACCCTCGGAGGACAAGAAAGGATGATCGCTGACCGAAACATCGGCCAAGGCGGGAAAAGCCTTAGAGGAAGGAAGAGGTGGCCGAGAGGTCATCAATACCATTGTCAGGGGCTTCATTGGAGGAGGAAGTTCCAACACGACTAGGAAGAAACACCCAAGGGTAGTGCAGCAGGTGAACACTGTCTCATTCCGATCGAGGATGTCACCCATCACATTCATAGACAAAGACTTCAAGGGTGTTGACCCTTTGCAGGACGAGCTTATGGTCATAACAGTCGATATCGACAATTTCTCTATCACGAAGACTTTGTGGATCAAGGGAGTTCGATGAACATCCTCTACTGGAAGACGTTCAAGAAAATGAGGATCGTTGAAGAGGAAATGAAGTCGTATGATGATCAAGTTGTCGGCTTCTCAATTGAAAGGGTAGGCACCCAAGGCTACATCGACCTCTACACACGTTTGGTGAAGGCAGAGCAAGCAAAACCATCTTAGTTCGTACCTGGTCATAGACGCCAACACCTCCTACAACATCCTACTCGGTTGGTCGTCAATCAATAGATTGAGGGCAATCGTTTCCACCCCCTATCTGGCCACGAAGTTCCCGTCCGTCTCGAGGGACATTCTGACAGTGCATGTAGATCAGAAGGTGGCATGGGAATGCTATACGACAAGCCTAAAGGTGGAGCTGACGAACCAAGATGCCAATTACGATTGATCCCCCAAGCGGAAATCCTCTTGAGGGCGAAAGTCCCCTAAAAGAGAAGCTCAATCAGAGCGTAGGGAGCATATGGTTTCTCTCGTCGACCTCGATCCCCAAAATTTCGAGTTGAGGCTCGAAGTCAAGAAGGATCTTTGCCGAGTACCTCTACTCGACGAAGATCATACCACCTGCGTAGGAACAACGATAGCGGCAACCGAGGCCGAGGCGATACACGAGGCATTGAAGAAGAACGTGGATCTCTTTGCATGGACAACATCTAATACGTCGGGGGTGAACTCGAATATCATCTCACACAGGCTATCGAATTACAAGGAGGCATGATCGATAGCCCAGAAGAAGCGCAAGCTTGGGGAAGAGAAAAGGTTGGCAACAAAGGAGAAAAGGCCGAGAAGCTCCTATACGTCGGGTTTATACGAGAGGCCCGGTACACCACTTGGTTGCCTGACGTAGTCATGGTCAACAAGGCTAATGGCAAATGGAGGATGTGTGTGGACTACATGTACCTGTGTGGACAATGATGGGCCTAGACAGTACCTGTAACTTCCTATAGAATTGTTGATGTGTCGGTGATCTTCATGCCTTCTTAAGCCTCATTCCTTCAATGTTGACGCTCAGTCGGCCAGGGGGCGTACCTGTGATTGCACGCAACGCTCAAGTTAGTAATCAGTTTAAGGCGTGTTCTAGTGAGATGTGAAAAATGTACCTTACTCCTTTTTCAAGAACCTTATTTATAGTATTGCTCGTGGGCTTTTTGTCCTTTATGGGCTGGAAATCAGTTGTCAACTTATATGCTGTGATTCCTTAATCTTAGGGAAGTGTATAATCTATTTTATCCGTTATATATTGGAGATATTTCTCAGATATTTCGGGATATGCTTTGACTCATTCAATGCTAGTGATAACTGCTAATGATAATTGTTATTTATTGTATTCATTATGTTATATGTTATTTAACTCGGGCGGTCGATCACTGAGACTGACTTGTCTGCTACCGGTCGGTACACTACACGAATCTCAACAAGGTGTGGCCAAAGGATTCATATTTACTTCCTAGCATCGACCCACAGGTAAAGGGTGCAGTCAGCCACAAAATTCTCAGCTTCTTGGAACCGTATTCTGGCTACAACCAGATAAGCATGCATCCAAAGGACAAAAAGAGGTGCAACAACTCATTTGGCGTCTTAGATACTCCAGGTCATTGTTGAAATGCATTACTAAGGAGCACGCAGAGTATATTCTTCAAGACATCCATGAAAGGGTGTGCAGGAGTCACTCAAGTGTGAGGACTATGGTCGCGAAAGTCCTCATAGCCGACTACTACTGGCCGACCGTCCAGAGCGACTGTGCATAATATGTGAAGAAATGCACTAAGTGTCAAGAGTATGGTCCCTTGTCCCATCTCAAGTCCGAGGTGTTCCATAACATGGTTTCACCGTGGTCGTTCGTCATCTGGGGAATGGACATCATCGATCCCTTCAGCCCGGGAAAAGGGCAAACAAAATTCCTCTTGGTCGGAGTGGATTATTTCACCAAATGGATCGAGGTCGAGCCCCTCGCCTCCATCTCGGCCAAGAACGTCCAAAATTTTGTGTGGAAAAGCATAGTATGTCTGTTCGGAGTTTCGCACACCATCATAACCGATAACGGTCGACAATTTATTGACCGGGGACTTCAGTCTTTTTACGAGGATCTTGGCATAAAGTGAATAATAAACTCGGTCAAACACCCCCAGACCAACGGACAGGCCAAAGCAACAAATAAGGTTATCCTTAATGAGTTAAAAAAAAGTGGTAGAAGTTTTATGGGTGTATTGTTGCACAACCCAAACTTCAATACAGGAGACACCCTATAGCCTAACCTACGACACTGAGGTCATGATTCCGGTAAAGGTAGGCGAGCCTTCCCTTAAAAGGCAACTCTTTGATTTGTCCCTGAATCAGGAGAGTCTATCAGTCGGACTCGACCTACTAAACGAGCTCTGAGACAAATGTAAGATCCGCAAAGCTGCATGCAAGCTCCGAGAGGCCATGTAGTACAACACAAAGGTCCGACCGAGAAGCTTTCAGAAGGGAGACCTCGTTTGGAGGATGCGAAGTGAGGCTAGGATGATGGACGACAAGTTCTTATCCAACTGGGAAGGCCCTTTTCGGACCCGAGATGATGTAGTCGGGGGTGCATACCACCTAGAGGGGCTATCGGGAAAAATTGTACTGAGGACATGGAATGCCATGCACCTCAAATTTTATTACAGTTAAAAATCAATAAAATCATGCACTTTTTCCTTGCCTGACCATTTTTTCTCTAAGGAGGGTTTTCAATCGGGAAGGTTTTAATGAGGCATTTCTTTACAAGTTTGTGTATCTAAATTTCTTTCGCAGCACGGGTCAATCAAGGATGAAACCTTAACTAATATACCCTCCCGACACCCAAAGACACGGGTCGGTCAATGATGAAACCTTAATCGGTATACCCTCTGATACCTAAAGATGTGGGTCGGCCAAGGAGGAAACCTTAACCGATATACCCTCACGACACCTATAGATGCGGGTCGGTCAAGGACAAAACCTTAACCAGTATACCCTCCCGACACCTAAAAGACAGTTCAGTCAAGAATGAAACCTTAACTGGTATATCCTCCCGGTACTTAAAAGACTTGGTTCAAACAACCACTCTCAACCTGATCGGTCATACCGTCCAACAAATAGATCTTATTTATGATTGTCCCGACTAGTTGGCAATTAAACTTAATTATAACTCGTATTATGTTAAACAGGAATGAAAAATAAATGACGATATATTGATTGGAAAAAGAAGGCAGAGGTTGTTAGAATTAGAGGCCTAAACAAGAAGGGGTGAATTCTTTTTGAAAGATTTTCTCAAAGGTTGAAGGTAGAGTGAGAAGCTATGAAGAATCAATCAGTTGAATTTTTGTTTAACTCAACAAAATTTCAGTTTTAAGTTTGTTTCCAGAAAATCAACTAGTTGTTTTCACGAAACAATTGGTTGTTTATACTAGTAGAAAGCAAAACAATGTTAAAACAATGTATGAGTGTAGGGATAGAGAGAATCACACAAGATGTTTATATTGGTTCACTCTTAACCAAGAGCTACATCTAGTCCTTAGCTAACCACTGAGAATTCACTATGTAAGCAAACCTAGATTACAAACAAAAAACCAGAAGTGATGTTCTTTAGCCTCTTAAGAACACACACCACTCTTTGGCAACACATAGTTTCCAGAAAACACCTTTCTAAAACTGTCTTACACTTCAATACAAAATTACGATGTTCAGAGAAGAAGAGGAATAGAATACACATGGGTAAATCAAAGCTTAAGGTTCAAAAATACAAAATCCAATCAAATTCCACACACTTGAGATGATCCAAAGCTTTTGAAATCTTGAAAACTAATTTTGATAAACTTTCTTTCTTAGTTAATGCTAAGGAGCGTCGAAAAACCTTTATATAACCTCAATCAATTGGTCAAAGCAGTTAAATAAAAAACTGAAAGTAGTTGGAATCATTTAAAATAGTTTAAACAACTTAACAGAATTATGTTAAGGTTTTTCAGAAAAAACAACCAGTTGATTTATCGAAACAACCAGTTGATTCTGTTTGAAAGCAAAGCTAAAACAAAGCTAAGCTTTTCTAAACCTTTTTAAAAACCACTAAGTGTCAAACAACAGGTTGATTCGACATTTCAATGGGTTGACATTTCACAGCCTTTTAGAAAACCCATATTTTCAAAAAGATAAAGATTCAAATGAACTTGGATCATCTTAATGAGTGAATTAACAAGTTAAAAACTAAAAGACACCACACACACCCAACAACAAGGTCTTCAAGCTTTCCTCATGGATTTAGATACATCAAAGCATCTTGTTCAACAGAGACCACACCCCGACCCAGAGGAACAAAAAAGGGGCCACATCCCCGCCCCGAGGGAAAAAAGCACTAAAGACTAAACCTAAAGGCCTTTGTCTTCATCTTCATTCGCAACCCCCGATGTCCATGCCTAGAGCTCGGCCAGCTCACCAAAGGTCACCATCCGACCCTCATGAACGTCTTTGTTGACGTCAAAGTCACCCTCGGCAGGTGGAGCCCCACACAGGAGGTGGGCCTGTCAGATGATCTGGTTGAAGGTCTCCCCCAACATTAAGACGATATTCCCTTACTAAGTCAGGAGCTCGTCCTCCACTGATGCCTTCTTGGCTTCTAAGGACGAGTTCTCCAGCCTTAGCGCCTCAATGGCCTTCTCCAGTTCGACCACCTTCTTCCTCTTGGCCTCTTCCAAAGCCATCACCTCAGCACATCGAGCATTGCTCAGCTCAAGCTCGACTTTAGCATGAACCACCATCTACTCGTAGGTCGACACTACTTCCAGTGACGACTTCAAGGATGTGGTGGCTTCAGATAACTCATGCTTTAGCCGAGATATTTCCTCAACCTTTCGGTTGCGGGTATCAACGGCTAGCCGAGCTAGCACAACTCCTCGGAAGTGTAACTCAATCAAACTCGAGAGTAGTTCATCCTCAGGCACTATGTGAGAAGGTTGTCCTTGTTCAGCGTCAACCCGATTCAAACACCTCTAGAGAATTTTAAATTTCCACCGAGGAACGCCAGAGGGTGGTCGGCGGCAACGACTTCAATTGCAGGGCCCTGGCCAGCGAGGGGCTCTCGATCCGGATAGGAGAAGGATGAGAGGATCATCACGGAGTGCCACTCGGTGACCAGGTGCTTGTGGCAATGTCACTCCTCTTCTTCTCTTTAGGGGCGGTGGAGGGCTTGACCTAAGGAGTGGAAGGGTTTCCAACAACAACCGTCTCTAGGCTTCCTCTCGCCATGCCGGTCGATTCCAAAAAGCGGTCGATTCAAAGTGAAGGGGGCAGAAAGTATTGTTGATCAAGAGTGATCAAGTGCTTTGAAAAATCCAAATGTGCTTTGAAGAATCCAAATCCTGTGTGTTTGATGCAATGTTGTGTTGCTACTGTGTTTTTTTTTTTTTTTTTGGGGGGGGGGGGGGGTTGGGGTTTTTTTTTTTTTTTTTTATTCTTTTGTGTATTTTAAGTGTAAAAATTTATTTTTTTAATCTTTTTTTTAAATAATTTTTT
>Ga0123342_1004102_pt1 | contig 22644 bp, 10 predicted proteins | sample Turbeawhitnodule_FD_89960 | JGI IMG/M metagenome (GOLD analysis project Ga0123342, IMG submission 89960) | Root nodule microbial communities of legume samples collected from Mexico - Turtle bean Mexico white nodule | ecosystem: Host-associated > Plants > Roots > Nodule | place: Mexico: Nepantla... | reverse complement strand
TGTAACAGAATTTTAGAAAAGCCTTTTAACAGAGAAGAAATAAATCGATTCTTTCTCCATAAAACAGATTTATTTTTGTACTGATTTAAATCTTTTAAGAGCACTTTTAAAAGCTTTTCAAAAGCCATTTGACCACATCATGTGCTTGATCTAGGCTTGGTTAGGCATCTAGGATAGATCATGTAGCAAAAGGCAACCTTACACAATTACAAGCCTACATACAAGATCATCTAAACCTATTACAAACTTCAAAACAAACTAGCTATTTTCTACATCAAACACACACTAAAACTAGGTAGAGAAAAGGCTTCATCCATCTTCAACAGAATGAAGAGTAAAGTTACTATACACAAATTGTGTTAGAGTTTGTGAGCATTGTCTCTCTATACCTTGGTTTTATCTTGTGAGTGTTGTGAGCTTTCAAGTGGCGGCATCTACACTTATCTTGGATTCAATTCACCATCCAAGTGGCATGCTCATTCACAATTCCCCCATCTCCTAAGTTTCCTTTCACTCATATTTTTCCATTCCTATTTTCAATTTCAAAAATGCCTTCTTATTGTTTTTGCTCTTTTTAATTTTCATGTTCTTGCACTTCTTGTGTTTGATTAAATTATGCACCTAGTTTGTCATTCATATTCACCTTTAATTGTGTTTTTCCTTTGGTTTTATGGAAATGAACCTTCACATCTACTTAACACTTGTTAAGTTAATGTCCAGTGGGAACCTTAGGCTTATCACCTATAATTGTTCTAAAATATAAATCTAAATAAAGTGTCATTAATCAAATGAACAATCCTAAAATCAACTCACATCATGTGGTATCAAGAGCTATGGTTGTGTTTGTCTTTTTGTGTTGATTTGGCACTTTACATTCAAGCAATTTACATTCTGACACCTTTAATTCTTGTCTTTAATTTCAAGTTCCTTTACTTTCTTGTTTTTAAATTCAAGTACCTTTACTTTCTTGTCATTATTTTCTTGCTATTAATTTTCCAGCACCTTAATTTCTTACAGAATTTTTTTTAAGCCTTTCTTATATTCTTAGCATTTTTCGTTTTTGAATATATTTTTGTGATGCCTTTTATTGATCTTACTTGTTACTTTGAGTCATATGTTCAATAGTGTTCTAGGTGTCCTTATTTTGATTCTTCTTACTTGCTTTTAATTGTGAAGTTTAAAATTTAATTAGAAACTTGTTTTAGTAGAGGTTGATTTAAAGTTCCAAACATATGATTTCAAGTGTTCAATAATATTGTGAAATTTTTTATCCTTTTGCTTTAGCACTTTTTTATTTACCAAGTTTCATAGTTAAAAGTCTAGTGAGTTTCTTAAAGTCTTCTTTTGTGCTTTTCTTGTTTGTCATCTTTTCAAAGTTTTGTCACATTCTTTTCCTTCAAATTTGGTTTAGCCTTTTTCCTGTTTTAAGCTTTTCTTGTTTGTCTTTTCTTCTTTCCTCAAGTTTTGTGGTGAATTATCTTGACCAAATGTGGAGGCTTTGTCCTATTTCACTTGAGAGTTGTTCATACTACAAGAAAGACTTCGGTTAAGGGAAGAAACTTTTTCTTTGAGTGGTTGAGTGTTTTTACTTCATTTTTGCCACAAGCTTTATCTTGTTTTCTAACTTCTTTTCTTTAATTGTTTGTTACTTGTGTTTCTTGTTTTCTTGTTTGCTTGTTCTCATGGCTCCTTTTGCAAGTGATGCATCTTCCAAACTGCAATCTTTTCACAAAGCTCACATTTTAGGAGAACTTGTGGAGGTCAAGAAACAACTTGTCCACAAAGAGGAAAAACTTAGCCAATTTGCCAAAAGATTGCAAAGACTAGAAGAAGCTCAAGCAAGGCAAAATCAACAAGATGAGAACGAATGGAGTTTGCACAATTTCGCAAAAAGGCACCATCAACACCAACAACATTCTTTTAATTTTGTAAATTTACCTAATTTTAATGGGTCCAATGACCCTTCTTTGTATTTAGATTGGGAAGCTAAGGTTCAACATCTTTTTCATGTGTATAAGGTCACCGAGGACTAAAAGGTTAGGTTAGCTTCCTTAGTTTTCTTAGACTATGCCAACAAATGGTGGCACAAACTTGTAATGGACATTGGGTTAAACAAGAAGCTGATTGTGGTCTCTTGGTATGATTTAAAAGCATGTATGCGCGCGAGGTTTGTTCCTCCTCCTTATAGGAAGGAACACGTGTTGAAGTTCCAAAGGCTTCATCAAGGACATAGGACGGTAGATGAATACTTTAAAGATTTAGAAACAATCTTGGCTAGAATTAATATGCATGATAATGAAGAATCCAAGATAGCTAAGTTTGTAAGTGGTTTGAGAAGAGAAATTAAAGATTTTTTAGAATTACATGAGTATTCTTCTTTAAAGAAAGTGGTTCACCTAGCCATCAAGGTGGAATCACACCTTTTGAAAACAACAACTTTCAAACATACTCATGATGATGGTTTCTCCAACTCTTCTTGGAAGGACACACAGAAACCTTTTACAAAAACTTCTCTTTCCAATTTTTCAAACCTAACCACTTCTAAAACAAAAGTTTCTAAAAACAACCTTTCACCCTCTACCCCTAAGTCACCCACCAAAACTTCAAAAACAAAATGTTTTAAATGTTTAAGTTTTGGGCATATAGCTGCCAATTTCCAAAATAAAAGAACCATAATGTTACAAGTGATTAAACAAGACCAACTTAACATAAACAACAAAAGAGAAAATGAAAGAGAAAAAGAAGGACAAGATACCATGGGTCTCATTCCTTCCCCTCCAAGGTGTTTTCCTTCCTTATCTTTTTCATTTCCTAAAATTTCTAAATACTTAATATTTTTGCTTAAGAAGTTTAGGGATGCTATTCCAAACCCTCCTAAAGATTCTCACCTTCTAAGAGGCTTTTTCACAAAACATTTCATCCATAAAATTCTTTTTAAACATGTATTGTAACTAGAATTCCCACATGTCATCTCCCTAACATTAATAACCATAAGTTTGCTTCACCCCTAACATATCCAACTCATGTGAACAAACTTACTGTGTTCTATGCAGGGTTACTAAATTTGTGGACGAATTCTTAAGCACCTGGGGAGCATGATGTAAACCCACAAAGACTCCAAAAACAAGTCCAAAAGAAGATGACCAAGAATTCCAACTATGAAGGGTCATCTCAATAAGTAAAGGAAAACCTCATCAATACGAGGAATGGACAAGGTCCAACGCACTTGAAGTTCTTCCTATTAGTCTTCTTAAATATTTAGAAAATGTTGTAAATAAATTGGGCTCAAATGAGGGGTCCAAATAGTAGAAATAAGGTAGAATAAAGTGTCTTTAGCATAGTAGGATGTGTGGGTAGCATTCTAGCTTGTTCCTAGCCCATTTGGAGGCATTTTGACCTAGTTTCTAGAAGGATAAGCCTAGAATACGGGATTGACTTAGTCAAACCCTATGGCTGCCCACTTTTTTCTCTTTTCCCATTCTACCCTCTTTTCTTCTTTTCCAAGTCTCCTAAATCTATAAATAGGGAGGTCTACCTCATGTATTCATATGTTGAATGAATAATCAAATTGTGTTAGAGTTTGTGAGCATTGTCTCTCTAAACCTTGGTCTTATCTTGTGAGTGTTGTGAGCTTTCAAGTGGCGGCATCTACACTTATCTTGGATTCAATTCACCATCCAAGTGGCATGCTCATTCACAATTCCACCATCTCCTAAGTTTCCTTTCATTCATCTTTTTCCATTCCTATTTTCAATTCTAAAATATGTCTTGTTCTTGTTTTTGCTCTTTTTAATTTCAATTCGGTTCATGTTCTTGCACTCTTTGTGTTTGATTAAATTATGCACCTAGTTTGTCATTCATATTCACCTTTAATTGTGTTTTTCCTTTGGCCTTATGGAAATGAACATTCACATCTACTTAACACTTGTTAAGTTAATGTCCAGTGGGAATTTTCTTTAGGCTTCTCACCTATAATTGTTCTAAAATATAAATCTAAGTAAAGTGTCACTAATCAAATGAACAATCCTCAAATCATCTCACATCACTGAGGGTTCTCAAACAAAAGTTCTACCATGAAATCAGCATACACCTGACCCTTAATCGGCCCTTGAGGTTCATACTCTATGTCAAACTAGGATAACTCCACAGCCCAACGGACCATCCGACCTACTATATCGAGTTTTTGAAAGACATAAAAAAATGGGTAGATCGGTCATCACGATCACGGTGAATCTTTGAAAGTAGTGGCAAAGTCGCCAAGCTGTAAACACCACGGTTAAGTTGGCTTTCTCGATAGACTGGTACCGAGTTTCCGGTCCCTGTAGTACCTTACTCACAAAGTATACTAGCTTCTTGATCTTGCAAAATGAACAAGATGATCTTCTAATATGTAATCACAAAATAAAGATGAATAGGGGTACCTGGGACTGGCTTACCAAGAACAAGGGAACTGGAAAAACACTATTTCAACTTGGTGAAGGCTTCCTCGCATTCATTGCTCCATACAAAATGCTTGTTCTTCTTAGGCATTGGAAATAAGGATACCCCTTATCGCCACTGGCTGACAGGAAACGAGACAGGGTGGCCATGCGCCCAGTTAACTTCTAGACCTCTTTCACATTAGCTAGGCTCCTCATTCCTATGATTGCAGCGCATTTGTCGGGGTTCACCTCTATGCCCCTTTCAGTTAGCAAGAAACCAAGGAATTTCCCTGCTTCTTCCCCAAACACACACTTATCTGGATTAAGCTTCAAATTGTACTTTGCTTTTGTTATCAATAGCTCTTCCAAGTTGGCAATATGTTGCTCCTTCTTTTCTGACGTGACGACCATGTCGTCTACATACGCCTGTATGTTTTGCCCGAGCATTGGGGCGAGGATCCAGTCCATCAACCTTTGATAGGTGGCGCCAACATTCTTAAGACCTTGTAGCAGTAGCTGGTGAATCGACCATAAAGGTTGTCTTGCTTTTGTCCTTCCGATGCATACGAATCGACCATAAAGGACATGCCTTGTTTAGATCAGTGAAGTCGACACACATTCTCCACTTCTCGTTGGCCTTCTTCACCAACACAAGGTACACCAGACACTTAGGATATTTAATCTCCCTTATGTGGACAACAACCAATAGCTTACGAGTCTCTTCTCGGATGATGAGGCATTTATCCTCATTGAACTTTCTTCTTCTCTGGGCGATGGGCTTGACCCTTTCATCCATGGTATGCCGATGACATAGAAAGTCAAGGTCTATTCCGAGCATCTCTGCGGATTACCATGTGAAAGCACCCTTGTTCTCCAATATCACATCAGTTATCTTATCTTTAAGCTCTTTTTCTAACGAGGTGTCGAGCTTAAACTTCTTCTCTTTTACCTCCCTTTCCCGAACCTCTCCAGCAAGTCCAGGTCGCCTTTCATTGATGGCTTCCACCTCCGCAATCCATCCTGGCTCTCCTGCCTGAATAGTGATTGCATAAGTCCCTCTTCTATTCTTCAGGCTACTCTTGTAGCATTTTCGTATCGTCTTCTGATCGGAATTTTTGGTAATCACTCCTCCCTCAGGAGAAGGCAACTTCATCTTCATATGGGTCGTTGAGGCTATCGCACCCAACCTATTCAGGGAAGGTCACCCTAAAAGCAAATTGTAAGAAGAGGACACGTTAACAACGATGTACCTGATGGTGATCGTCCTGGTCGTGATGTTGTTAGAGAAGGTCGTCCTTAGCTTAACGTACCCTCGTACTTCTACCTAATCTCTCGCGAAGCCGACCAAACATCCATCGTATGGTCTCAACTGGTCGGGAGACAACTGCAAATTGGTGAACGTTCCCCAAAACATTACGTCAGCCGAGCTCACTTGATCGATCAAGACTCTGTGCACCTTCCTTCCAACAGTGACGACATATATCACCATCGAATCATCCTCGTGAGGAACCATGTCTTCCAGGTCGGAACTCATGAAGCAAAGAGTGGGCTCCAGAGAGTGATCAGGTATCCTCATATCCAAGGACATCACCGCCGTGTGTATCATTTACGTTTGGAAGCAGAGCTTCCTGCTTCGGAAAATTCTTCCGAGATGGTGTTCAACTCTCCATGGACTAGTGTCTCATGTGCATGGTCCCTGACAACAATCTCTCCCTTTGGCTCTTCCTGGTTTGCCTCAAGATACTCCTTCAGGAACCCTTCCTTCACCAGGCTAGCGAGATGGTAACCCAAGGTTATGCATCATTTTAAATTGTGCCCAAATGCTTTGTGGAACTTGCACAAGGCATCTCTCCACGATCTCAAGTTCTGATCTGTCTTTTGGGAATGGTTTAGCTTGTCTACTACCCTTGGCATACTCAAGAGTTCTTTATAGGATACTCAGAACTTGGGTCGAGCTATTGACTCTTCCCTGGCCTTCATCTTGGGCTCATCATTCCTGACTACGTATTGTACATACCTCAAGTCTGTTCTCTTCTCGGCAGAGGTTTCATTGACCTGCAGGGGCCAAACTCGGTTCCTCTCCTTAGGCCTAGGTTTCCTTGTGTGTGAGTTGTCGTTCTTCCTAAGCACGACCTCTTATCCTTCAATGTGGGCGAAAACTCGCTCACGTACCTCAGAAAAGGTCTCTGCTAGATTCCTAATTAACAAATCAATAAACAATCTCGTCGCAATCTCCTACTCAAAAGCAATGATCATCATATATTCATCATGGGTTTGAACTCTTACCGCAATCGTGCATAACCTGTTTTGATAAATTTTCAACGACTTTCCCTCCCTTTGCTTCATGTTGAAAAGGTCGTACAACCTCGGGGTTTTGACCTTGTTGATCGAGAACTGTCAATACTACATAAATGCTGTAAGATGATTTTTAGGATCCTCTATTCATGTGAAAAAGGCAAATTTAGGTGTGATGTAATGAGCTGACACGGGCTCATCCATGATTTCCTGCAAGAATGGGTTGGGATTATCTCTCGCTGGCAAGTTTAGAGATCGTTCCCTGGTGGAACGTCGGGAACGTTGGTTCAGACTCTTGCATAATTCCTCATTGGTTTTGTGTAACTCCTCATTGGTTTGCACGTGCTCCTCCATGGCTATCCGGGAGGCCTCAATTTCTGCCATCAGACAATCTTGCAGAAGCTCTTGCTCAGTTTGTGCTTCCGCTAGTAGCCTTTCCTGCTCGGCCTTGGATTCTTCTTGGATCCACTCTTGCTCTCGTCTCTGCTACTCGTTCGCCTCTTGGAGGGGCTTTCATGGCATCCATGAGTTGCTGTAAGACGGGGGCATTGCTTCCTTTAAATCCCTACGGGCCTTGCCTTGTGTTTCTCATCACGTTAAAAGGCTCAATCACGAATGCGGATGGGATCAAGTTTTATCGAGCCCCACAGTGGGCGCCAAATGTTCTCACTGGTTGACCTCGGTTGGAATGAATGGAGAGCTCTGCTTCTAGTCTGTCTCCTTTTGGTGCACTGGAACAACGTTCTGTTGGGACAAAGGGGCCTCTACCTGTTCATCACGCTCCAACGATCAAGTCAGTGAGAGCATACAAAATAATAATCAGTTTCAGTCTCAAGTATTCAGAAACAACATACCTTTACCAGGGGTATCAAGCCCCTTTTATAGATTTCCTTTGACCAACTTCCACTAATGAGAACATAATCTCAATAACAAGCATATAATCATAACAGAAAAACCACTTGTTCACGTGCACCTCTTATCTTCGGGTGCTAACAACTTGAAAATATTTTGTCTACATGTGCACCATTATTCTCGGGTGTTAACAACATTATTCTCAACAACTTTTATTTGCATTTAATTAACATATGTGTTATAAACAAACAGAATATTCCTTCTATTTTAACTATCTTTTTCGAGTTGTCTTACTAGCGCTTGGGCCAAGCTCCTGGCCCACCCTTTAGGCCATGTTGACTTAAAAACCAAGCTAATCACAATTAAAATTGTTTAATATTTTTTTTATTTTCAATTTCAACGAAACATTAATAGGTGCTTTCTCGCGTCTTATTTGTAACAAAAAGAAAAATGATCTACTATAAAACTCATCCAAAACTTTATACAAAGTATAATTATTTTAAAATACAACTTAAATATTCTCTCTCTCTATCTATCTCTATCTCTCATATATATATATGTTAGGTGCAAAGTAGCATGTAGAAGACAATAAATATTTTATTTTATTTTTTTTAAATTGGTATATATATTATATAAAAAAAAATAGGTCAAAACATAGATAACACATACAAGTGTAAGTTATTAAAACAAATTTCTAATATAATAAAATTTATTTAAAAGAAAAAAAATATTTTAATTAATAAATAATCCAATTTCAATCACACACTAAGATACAAAAATCACATAAACCACACATCGATTATCGCCTTCCGAAAGACTTGTATTAAGTATGTTCTACCAAAGATTAACATAAGTTACAATCTAAGACTTAGATTCACAAACAAATCCAAGAATAATGGATCATGGTAAGTTCATTACAATCGAAGTAGTACATCTACGCATATCATTGTTGAAGATGGATGAAGGTTCTTCTCAACAAGTCTTAGTGTGTGTCATGTAGAAAATTGTATTATTTGCTTTGAAGTTAGTGGTGATGCTATTAGTGGTCATAGTAGGTTAGGGTGAGTTTAAGGTGGCCTTTTGCTTCATGACCTACTTCATATCCTTAACCAAGGTGGTAAGATCAAGCACAAAAGGTTTTTCAAAACTCTTTTATCAACTACCTTAAGTTTTCTCAAAATCAGGTTACTGCACAAAAATAAATCTGTTGATTTGTAAAACAATAGATTTATTTCTGAACTGGCTAATGTTTTTCAAAATTATGTTAGGGCACCAAACAATTTGTTGCAGCCCATTATTACCGTCAAGATGCGTTGGAAATGGTTTTAAAGTCATCCTTTGTTTTTCAGAAAAACAAACCGTTTATTTTAACTTCAACTTGCTTTTTTTATAACAACTTTCAACTGCTTTTTGAAAAATTGTTATAAATTGTTTTCTATATAAAGAGAGACACATCTCACATGAATAATAACTGAGTGATCGTGTTTTTGAACACAGAGCAAAGAGTTTTCATTGAGAGACAAAAGCTTTGAATGGTTCTCTTAAAGAAATTCAAGTGTGTTTGTTCATTGTGTGCCTTGGTCAAGGGTTGAGGTTTTGTCATTGCTGAACTGCAGGAAAGTGTTGTTATTTTAGGTGCTTTCTTTCCTTATTTATTCTTGTGTAAAGGTGGTTGTATAGACACTTCTTGATAGGGTTTCTTGGAGTGTTCTTGCTGCTGAAATAGAGTTTTTTAGCATTGTGTATGCCTTGTTCTTTAAGGGTTCAAGAACCACAAGGTCTTGTAATTGGTTTTGTATTGATTAGTGGATTCCACCTTGGTGTGAGGTGAGACTAGATGTAGCTCTTGATGAGTGAACCAATATAAACTGTGTATCCATCTTTCTTCTCAATCTCTACACTCGTTTTCTGTATAATTTGATAATCTGCCAGAAAATAAATCTGTTGAATCAAAATTAAATATGTTCTTTCTGGGTTTTTTCATACTATTCTTCAAAGATCCATAATAAGTTCTTGGTTGTTTGCAAATATCTGAATTTGTGTGTTGGCTGTTTAAAGAGAGTAATAAATCTTTAAACTAACTCTTTTCAATATTCATATTTTCTTCAAGATCACTTGTTAAAGATTCAAGGTTTAATTTTATGGGTGTAAATCTTGCTGCAGTAAAAGAACCTACACTGTTCTGGAAAAACTATCTTTTAATCTCAAGCTAATTAGATTAAGGTTATGGATTTGAAGAAGTAATCAGAAAATAAATTTGTTCTTTTCAAAATCAATTTGTTATTTTTATTATAATTACTGGAAAATAGTTTTTGTTTGTGAAATTTTTTTAAAAGCTCAATTCATCCCCTCTTGAACTTAGATACTAATAGACCCAACAATCATGACGTGTAAGAATTTCTCCTTCAGCTTCTCACTCATTGATATCTTAGTCTATATGACTTAAATCACGAGTGAAACAAGGGGAGTGTAACAACATATGTGTCAATACTTGCTACATAAAATTAACAATAATGTACACATCTTCCTAGATGTATAACTCCAAATTCGTACAAATTCAATCAATCTCATTAAGCATCACCATAAATATAACTCCTTTAAACAAAACCACAAACCAAAATATAAAAACCAATATTCATTTTTCATTTATCAAAACACAATTAAAGATATTAGAAGATATTTTTAACCTGAGAAAAAATCCACTCGATTGAGTGAAAACTTCTTCGTTTGAGCGAAATTTGAGTAAAAACTAGGATGAGTTGTAGTGTTGTTTTCGCTTGACCAAAAATATGGACAAAAACTGGACTTGAATTTTTGTTCTACTTTTGCTTGAGCGAAAATTGTTTGAGTGAAAATATATAAAAAAGAGTCTCAACATCATAATTAAACCAATTTCAGAGATCTTTTCTCAAAAACATTCTAATAATGCAACTTTTAAACAATTCAAAATTCTCAATCCAAACCATGATTTGTTCAAATATCATCTTTCATCCATTTCAATTCAACTTTGGTCTTTCATACTCAAAGTATGTATATTCATATTCACATCAAACTTTTAAACTAACACATAAGGAAAGTTATAGAAATTAGCTTTATTTATCTAAACCATATTCAAAAGTCAGATTATTAAACAAAATTCAACAACATTCAAGTTCAAATATTCAAACAGTTTTCAGCCAACTACAATTCTTGCATAGAAATCAAAATCTAGTGACCAAGTTACCTTCACATCTAGGTAATCTATCCTAAGGATATATACATAAATAATTTCTCATACATGTAATGTCTACCTTCAAAGCAAATTTTCAAATCCAAACAATAAAACTAGTTAAAATCTAGATATTTAGAGCTAAGATATCCAAACATAACAAAATTTTAGTATATGATTAATCAAGTTGAGATTATGAATTTTCTCAATTGTTCCTACCAAGATTATTGATAAAATCATAAAAAAAAATATTTAAAACAAATAGAAACTTATTCTATTTAAAAATTTAATTAAATATTAATGATATTTGATTTCTTAGCTAATGCAAGATACAATGAAACTATGAAAAGAATAAAGTATGGATGAAAGCTTTGAGGAAAAGCTTGAAAGAGAGAAAAGGATATGCGAAGGACTTACATTATTTGTAAGATTCACATTAATTACCTAATTCATCAATCTCAAGGAAAGTGATCAAGTTAGTTAATCACAGTAAATTTATGTTAAATTTATTTTAAAACCTATCCATAACATTAATACTCTCCTCTTTATTCAAATAAATTTTCAGTACAATTTCCACTAGAAATAATCATAAAATAAAAACTAATTTTAGAAACAAAAAATAATTAGTTGTTATAATAACTAAATTAGAGACCATTTTAAAAACTAAAAAAAAGGACTTCTAAATTAATTTATATTATTGTTAAATAGTTTCTAAATTGGTATCTAATTAGTTACTAATGTTTTAACTACCAATTATGATTCTAAATTTGGTAGATAATTAGATACCAATTTAGAAACCATTTAACAATAATATAAACTAATTTAGAAATCAATTTTTTTTAATTTCTAAAATTGTCTCTAATTTAGTCATTATAACAACTAATTGTTATTTTTTTCTATAAAATTAATTTATATTTTATAATTTTCTCTATCTCTTTTCTTTTAGTTTGGTGTAATTTAATATAAAAATAATCAATACAAAAGATATTACAAATTGAGTCTTGTAACAAAAACGACAACGTACCAGTTATAATTTGAATACTATAAATAACAAAGGAAGAATATCTGTTATGCTGTAAATTTGCACAACTTCTATAAATCTAAGATCTCACTTACGGAATTTATGTAGTATTGACATACTCCAATAGTTTTATTATAGAATTTGATATGAAAAATTTATAAGAAAATTACAACTAATATTATTTAGTAGTCAGAATTCTATGCAAAATAAAAATAAAAATACTGTGGTTGTCGTCTGAAACTCTGATTCCAAATTAGTTCCAAATTAAAAAAAAAAATAGAAATTGCAATTGCAGAATTTGAAGTCAAAAACATCGTCTGTCTGAAAAAGTGTATTTTAATGTGGTGGTCTGGTGCCACAGTATTTTCTTCAATGTATTTAGTCACTTTCATATATGAAATGAATAGGGTGGACCTTATTTCAAAATTATTCTATTTTTTTTAATGGTGTTTTTCATGTATTTCATTAAATACCATGAAGGAATGTTGTTATTTTTAAGAGGAGTGTTTGATTTTTTATAAGGGTTTAAACATTTCTTAAGTGTTCTATTATTTAATTAATTTTTTCTGATAAAAAAAAATACATTTGCTAACTTTATATTTTGGGAGTGACGTGACATATGTTACAATTATCTATATATATATATATATATATATATATATATATATATAATCATACTATTTTAAATTTAATTATTTAGCATCTTTTATAATTTTAAACTGTGGATATTTTAATTTAGTTTTAAATAATTTTTTTAATTTTTTTTTGTTATACTTTACATTCTTTTTATGTTTTCTAAGATATTATAGTTGAATGGTCAAATTAGTAAGAGAGTTAGCAACTCTTATATAAACATTTAAAATAAAGAAAAAACGAAAATTGTTATTTAAGCTTAAGCTGTTCAAAATTAGTTTCTTTAAGTCTATCTTTGAATAATAAAAAGGACATTGGATATTTTACGAGAGCTTAAACAATCCATTTAAAACTGACTTGATCCAAGAATGAAAAACAAAAATAAACAAGTTTTTGTAAGCTATGTATTTTTATCCTACTAAAGCATCTTTATTAAAATCTCATTAAACAAATAACGGGTTCTTCTCAAAGGAATTTTTTAGACCCTATCGATCTTTTTCTTTTTTTGAGTTTAAATGTAATTAAATATGTGTTGTTGATATTTTCTTTTTACTAAATTAATTATTTTTGATTATTTTTATTCTTTTATATTTCATGTTTGTGGTGTTCTAATTGAAAAAAAAAACAGAGCAATTATTATTTTATAATTTTAAGTGTAATTGAGAAAATCTTAAATTATGAACTGAAGAAAACAAACTATTTGTTTTTACGAATAAGATAAAGAAAATTGATCATCATTAGAATATTTTTCTTAATGTTACCTAATTCAAATGATCAATTGTGATATAAAAAAAACTTATAACTTGTAACTTTAACTGTTAAAGCTTTAATTAAATAAATTTGTGAATAAAAAATGTCATAATTGAATAGAAAGGAGTAATAATTACCTTTTAGGAAGTCTTATAAGTTAAGCTGCAAAAATATTATTCATTCAACGAAAACGTTGCTTCATTCAATTTACACTCATTAAGCACACCAACTATTTTATTCATATTCTTTTACGCACTTTAAATCAACTTAGTAACTTTATTACTCTGATTCTCATAGTTTGAAAATAATATTTTATTTACTTATTAAACAAATATTTCGACGTACGATCTTATTTACTATTTTTTTTTCTGTACTCCTAAGATTTTCATAGCATGCAACATGATAATATAATGTCCACACATCTTTAACTCCTAAATAATCGTGAACATATTCATATAACACTAAAAAAATTATTTAAAGATCAAAATAATGAATTATTATATTAATTAAATTAAAAATTATTTTATAAACTAAAAATAGTATTAATATGGAGTAATTTCTATTATTAATAAAAATTTATAATATAATTTTTAAATTAGTATACCTATCAAGATTTTAGTTATTAACTATATATTTTAAATTAATCTAAAATATTAGTACTTAAAATCTTGATATCTCAATTTATAAATTATTTTATAATTTTTTTAATAATAAAAACCACTTTAGATAGTTATAATTTTTTAAATTTTAAAATAATATCTAAAATTTACTAAATATAATGATTAATTATTTTTTGTTTTAAATTTAATTATTTTTTTATGTAAGTTATTTTATAGTTCAAAATTTTCAAGTATTTTCGTTTCAATTAGTCTCTTCATGATTTAATCAACTTAACTTAATTTTCAAAAATATTAATAAAACTCATTTATACAACTTTGTTGCAGCTTGTGTCTATCACAACATAATTATTGTTTTTTTTTCTCTTATTAAGCTTTCTTTATTGTAAGAAGTGGACACAATAATTATTTGAAATATCATTTTGGAATAATATTTGAGTTGTTATATAGGTGAAAATAGTCATGATTTTATAATAAATTATCATTTTTTATGTACACTTAAAAATAAGCAGTGAAGATAAAGGGAAATCACATGAGGCCAAGATTAAAAAATCTTGTTTTGGTAAGAGTTTCACCCTACTTTTTGTATAAAGATTTGAATATCTTTAAATGTCTATTTTATTTTCTTATAAGCTAACGTAAAAATAAGAATAAATTTAGAATATGCTAATAATTTCTTTCTTTCATATTTCTTTTATCTATTTTCAGGATAAAAAGTTGAATTAATTATATGTTAAAAGTGTTTGTTTTACACCTAAGAGTTTAACATACTAATATATTTATCATTACTCCCATGTTGAATCAACCGACTAAAGCTAGACTAATTAAAAAACCTAAAAACATGTGATAAATTCTGCATTATAAATGTGAGAATCTCTCATGCCTTATTTGTTAAATGTCTTTCCCTTTTTATTTCAATTTATTTTGTTGACTGTAACTGATAATTACATATAACTAAGTTACTCTAACCCGCGTATTCCATGAAGAATGAAATGAGGAACAAACAACCTTTAACATAATAAGCTCAAAGTCACGTGAATTTCCAAAGTTTCAAAACTCAACACTGTGCCAGTTTCTGAATTGAAATTGAAAGAACACGCTATATGCCTTTAAATAATATACTTTTGCCCTTATCTTCCCATTGAAAGAGATTCATTCATAAGGGTTAACAACACCTTTGTCCTTGCCTGAGTCACGCCATAATTGTGATTCATGTCATAAACTTCAGGTCAAGTGTAACTGCCAAAAACTAAAATTGCTTTTGGATCACTTCTTTTGGGGTAGAGATGATGTATATATATGAATCTCTTTTCTTATTATTCATTCCTATTCTTACACATGTAAACAGCTTAAATTAGTTTGGCTTCCATTTACTTTGTTTTCTCACCAAATAATTCAACCAATTATCTTTATTTCATTTGCGTCTGGGATTCAATCATATACTATTAGTTGTTGGTGAAGAGAAACTTTTTATCTGATCAACAGTCTCCTCGCATATGTGTTTTGGAGCTTTATAAAGGTGAACTTTTTTTTTCTTATGGAGAAAAGCAGTATGTGACATTACATTAATAACCAATTAATTTCTTCAGCCACTTGATTATACTTGTCTGCTGAATTTGCTGTTGTTAACAAGTTAATTTTGTTTAAGTGGGTGTCACTGTGGACAACTTCTTCGCAAACAGTATTAATCTGTTTTGTTTTTTCTAACCTTTAAAGTTTAAGGCTTCTAATTTATTTTGTTCTGGTTTTTTAATTGCTACCTCATATAAATTGCACACCCCAACTTTTAATATGGCCAAAAAAGTGTAGATTGTGGGTTTAAAGTGCAACCAAACAACTCATGTTCACATATTGTGCGTTCTAATGAATTTATAAGAAGAAAGGCTCAATTATTTGTGAAACCAAAAAACTTGCAACTCAAGTTTCAGTAAATATAATCTCAAAGTATAGTTAGTCCTACACATGCTTTTACTATATTTACAATTTGAGTGAACTTTCCTCTCCAATTATTCCCCCTTTATAATTTTAATGCAATCTTTAAGAAGTGAGACAAAATTTACCATACTTTTAAAAGCCAATACATAATTTTGTATGACATTTGGTGAATAAAATATCTTTTGTCTTTTAACCAGTGGGCTTGCCCCACTTTTGCCTCCAACAAAGGCGATTTTCATCCATAAATACCCGTGTTGGTAGCGTGTGTCCTCCACACTTTCTCCACATACCCTCTTCTTTTTCTTATTATTATTCATTATCATCTTCTTCTTCATCCTCTGGTGCAGATTATTTTTCCTTCAATTGGCTCAAGCTTTCTCACCATGTCATCAAACCAAACGTCCCTCAACCAAACCAAGTTTTCCCTTCCAAACAATGACCTTGAGCAACATGCAACAACTCTTGAGTTTGAAGCTGAGGACAACTTTGACTACTCGAAAAGATCTCAATGGCTGCGTGCTGCTGTTTTGGGAGCCAACGATGGATTGGTCTCAACAGCATCACTCATGATGGGTGTGGGAGCGGTGAAGCAAGACGTGAAGGCCATGATCCTATCAGGGTTTGCAGGGCTGGTGGCAGGAGCTTGCAGCATGGCCATAGGTGAGTTTGTGTCTGTGTACTCACAACTTGACATAGAGGTTGCCCAAATGAAGAGAGAGAAGGAAAGGATGCATGGTAGTGGCAGAGAAGGAGAAGGTATCAATGAAGAGAAAGAAGGTTTGCCAAATCCTTTACAGGCTGCAGTAGCCTCAGCTTTAGCTTTCTCTGTTGGTGCAATGGTTCCATTGCTTGCAGCTGCCTTTATAAGGGAATACAAGGTGAGGATTGGGGCGGTTCTGGCTGCTGTGACCTTTGCTTTGGTGGTGTTTGGTTGGTTAGGGGCTGTGTTGGGTAAGGCTCCAGTGTTGAGGTCTTCTGCAAGGATCTTGTTTGGGGGTTGGATGGCCATGTCCATTACTTTTGGTCTAACCAAGTTGATTGGTTCAATTGGACTCTAGTATTGTTTCCTATCTTTCTTTTGTATGTCATGTTTTAGTTAACTGCGTTAACTATGCAGTTATATAGACTCTCTTTTCATTTTTGCTAAAATGATGAGATGAGACGTAGGTTAAAGAAAGTTGTTTTAATTGGTAATTAACACAAAAGGAGAGTAAGGTGTTTCAAAGTATTTGTAATTTGTACATGGAGTTCTCTTTATGTGTATGATGATTGATAAAGCTTGAAGTTTTTCCTGGGTTGATTTATTATAATATTTGAATTAATCAGTGAGCCATGGTGTGTTAGTCCATAGACAGAAGAAATAAATAACACGGACGATCTTGAATATATTCTCAATTTACTAAACAATGAAACATAATTTTTTTAATTTCTAAAGTGCTTTTAATCGACACTATTTAATGTTGCAAAAAAAAAAAATATTCAACCAACAAGGATATAAGAAACTATAGAAAGTTTAATTCTTGAGTAAGTTGTATTATACAAGTTATTAAAAATTGTATTGAGTTAATAGCAAAGAAAATAGTGATGACCCATTTCTAGCAACAAAACAGAATTCATAAGAAAAGGGTTATGAGATTACCAAGAAATATCCTTCAATCAATCTGTAAACCAACATATGGAAAACTGATCATCCATAACTTGGAGTCATTAAGAGTGTCTTTTGTAATAATATTTAATGTCTTATATTCATATATATCACCCAACTGTGATTAGGTTGGACAATTGATTCCTTGGTGTGAATCTACATTTTTTTAAATGTTATTACAAATAATAGTTGAGTTGAACAAAACAAAAAAATCTGAATTCAATTTTTTTACAATTTTTCCTTTCTTTTTTAGATTTTTTTATTCAGTGAACCAACTCCACTAATCAACCCACCATTTTAATGGGTTGAGTCATGTTGGCATCTTTCCTTGGATATATAGATTTTGTTACTTTATAAAGTTGGATGTTGGTATTTGGATTTTTTATTTATTTAATTGGAGTTGAGTTTTTATATTTTTTTTGCGGTTATATATATGAAACGTTGAATTTACACAAATAAAATCTGGGATACAATCTTATATTGACTGTTACTATTCTATAATAATACTTAGGTTCACTTAAATCATTTACCTAATAATTTTTTTAAAAAATATTTGTATATACTCTTTGGAAAAAAATTTATACATGGATTAGGAGATATTGCCAATAAAAAAAACATGGATTAGGAGAACAACAGATCTGTTAAAATTAGAAAAATAAAATGTTGTTAATCCTTCATATTATGATGTTTTTGCATTTTAATAAATTTTAAAAACTCAAATGGTATTTTATGTTTTTAAATATAGTTTATTTTTTCACTTTTAACAAAAATATTAAATGTTAACAAAATTAAATGATGTATTTATTAATATATTTAATGTTTTAATTAAAAAGATCAAAGCAGACATTTAATATAAAGTACTCAAGTAAACAGTTTTATAAACCTAACCTATCAAATTAGAACTTTTAAACATACATAACAGCTAGCTCTGTTTATCTATTTAATGTTTCCGTTAAAATGGATGAAAATATTTTTTAAAAATAAAATGTCACTTTGGGACTTTTAAAATAATGTAAAAAATATAAAAAGTGGAAAATATATATAAAAGAAACATCTAATCCATTAAAAATCATCTTAAAACTTAAGATCTTAATGGTTAACAGTTAATTAATTAAGTTAGGTGTAGGAGAATACACCTCTTAAGTTAAGGAGATAGATCATTTTCTAGGTATGGGAACTAGGAGATGATTAACTTCAACATCTTAATTATTTCCTTTATTCTTGAAAACATGCAAAAACATGAAATAAATTTAATATATATATTTGTACTTTTAATGCACAAAGATAAAATGCATTTAATATGTACTTGCACTTTTAATGAATTTATTCATAGTTAAACTTGTAAGTTGAATACTAAATAACAATTTCATGATTATTGGTAGATTGTTGTAACTTATTCAAAGAAAAACATATTAATATTTTATTTTCTTAAAATAAATTCTCTTATAATCTTATTTTTATAATAATTTATTTTATATTGTACTGGTTTGTATTTTTATTTGTTTTTCCATTTTTAAGTTATATATATATATATATTATATTTATAAATATACTACAATACAATAAATTCATTAAATAGTAATCAAAATTAGAGAGAAAAAGAATTAGTCACTATATTAACCGAATTAGATACTATTTTAAATACTAAAAGAATATTTGTAACTAAAGTGGTTTCTATTATTAATAAAAATTTATAAAATGATTTCTAAATTGATATTTAGGTTAGCTACCAGGATCTTAACTACTAATATTTTAGATTTTAAATTGGTCTCAATTAATCTTTTAAAAACTAATTTAAAATTTATAAATTAATTTATAAATTTTTATTAATAATAGAAACTAGTTTAGATATCAATAATTTTTTTTTAAAATGGTCTCTAATTTAGTTTAATAATAATTAATTATTTTATTTTCCAAAATTAGTTGTAATTTAATAATTATATATATATATATATATATATATATATATATATGTCCTAAAATGGTATATTCCAAACTTAATTAGGAATCAACTCAACTTATTTTATTGTATAAAAGTTATCTCCACTAATCAAGAAAACAAAATTCAGAATCTTACTTAATTTCTTTTTCCTTTTCTTCTCATCTTTAAAGAAAGAAAAAACGCTTGTCAAGTTATGATTAAAGAAAGTGCTTGATTTTATCACAAACGATCTGCAAGTATTTATATGGTGATGGACCAATCTTATTTCTTGGTATTTTTTTAAAATCTTTTTTCTATTTTTAAAAGAAGAGAACAAATTCTACCTAATCTTTTTGTGTCCAACAAACTATAAGAAAGGGAACAGAATCTCAATAAATTTGTTTCATCTACTTTTTTTAGAACCCCATGACATTATATGTACTTAATGATTCTTGGATTATTTTTCATTGAGCAAAGTTTTATTTTGGAAAGTTACAAAAGACAAATAGCTTTATTCTATGTCCAAGATTTCGTTTGTAAGAAAAATTTGAAAGTACCAACTTCTATATTCAACCATTTCACATGTGACAAAAACTAAATTTTGAAGATGTCCTTCACGACAATGATTTAGACATCATGAAAAGAAAAAAAAAAGATATTGTGTGGAAGGAAATAAAAACCATGCAAAACCTATATGTTCATTCACTCATGCATAGATATAGAAAAAAAAGTTCATGACCATATTTATTCTCTTTGTTGCGATACGCTTTACTTAAAATTATGTGACTTTGGTCTTGTGAGTGTGAAAAAGAACATACTTTTTTTTAGGGATAATTCTTAAGTGCAAGAAAGAAATTCACACAAGCACATAATAATCCTTAGATAATTTAAACATTAAATAATTAATTTCGCATTAATATTATATAATTATTTTATTTTTTTATCACAAAAAAATTCAATTTTTCTTAATATAAAGGATGTCAAAACTTTTTTCTGAATCAATTTCCTATGGCAGAAGAAGATTAAATAGTTGGGTAGTAGCATAATGTATTATTCCTTATTGAAAAAAAAATAATTTTTAATCTACTAAAAATGAAGTTAAAATTTATGTTCACTTTTTAATACTAAATTAGATTTTAAATAATAATATTAGTTTTAATTATTGTCGGAAGTTAAGTTTAGGGTTATTCATATTTTTCGTGAAGAGAATGCGTGTGCTAATAAGTTGGCTAATTTAGGATTTATTCATAGAAAATCTTTTCATTGGTATAATATACTTCCATCTAGTCTGTTCTTAGAATTATTTATGAATAGATATAGTCAACTTATGTATCGATTTTGTTAACATATTGGTTTTGTTCTAGTCCCCCATACTTTTGTATTTTCTTTCTTTTTTCATTTTTTTAATAATAATTTTTTCATGTGATAATAAATTATTGTTGTTACTTGAGATGTCAGTCTAGCTGAGATCTCAAGTTGCATATTGTTTTCTAACATGAATGCTTTTATTTTAAAATAATAATAATAATATTAGTTAAAATATGACATTATTAAAGTTAGTTAAGCCGAATCTAATCCAACACAAAGATTATTTTTTTTTAAAGTTAAAAAATTCAAAATTATTTTTAAATTTAATATTATATTATATTATGTAAAATGTATATGTCAATTAAGTCAATGTTGACTACAAGAATATAGTCAACTTAGTTAACATTAAGTAGATACTAAATTTCCAACTTAGCTAACATTAAGTAGATGCTAATTTTTTAATAGATAAAAGTATTTGTGTTAGTGTAGAGTAGTATCATCTTTAACTCAAGCTATAATGAAGTCTGTTTAGTGTTAGATATTATTAGAGTCAACTTAGCCAACTAACGTTAACAATTTTTAAATTTTTCAAATAATTAAAAATATTTGTGCTAGTGTTAAATTAACTTAGTCAATGTTAATTGAAATAAATAAACATTAGTGTAGGCTTAGTTGACATTTATCTTATTTTTTTTAATATTTATATTCATTGAAGTTAGCTTCAACTATATTCACACTAATTTTATTTATTTTATTATTTATTTAAATTAATATTGATTAAGTTAACGCTAATATAATATATTTTTTATATTTATTTTGGAGTGAACTAAGCCAACACTAATTTAAATGTTATGAATTTGCATGTCTTCGTGATATCGAATAGTAATCGTATATTATTCGTAATCTAAAGTCCCATATTTAAAGATGATAAATCTCCCTACCCACAATTCTTATCTTTCACTTTTCTATATAAATCTCCTAACACTCATTTCCTTCATCCACATTCATCTCCCTCCCATCTTCTTTATGCACACTCATCTCCTACACTCATCTCTTTCACTCACACTAATCTCCTTCATCCACTACAATATTTTTGTTTGTATTTTATTTTTGTTGAAGATGGAATCATTGCATGGGGAAATTTTTTCTTTAAAATTACTTTCATTAGCGTCAACAACACCGATGAAAATTAAATTAATATTAAAACTAGATTTCATTTAACATTGGAAAAATGTCCACTTGCTTGACACTAAATTACTTTAATTAAAAATCATATGAAAATTAGTGATAAATTGATGTCAGCTTAGTAGACACTACTTAAATTTTGTCTTCAAAAGCTGATGCTAATGAATTAGTGTCGATGCACTACAAGAAAATCATGAAATAGAAACCAAATTTAGATACAAAAAATAACTAGTTGTTATAGTGACTAAATTAGATACTAGTTTAGAAACTAAAAAAAATTTGATTTCTAAATTAGTTTCTATTATCGTTAAATGGTTTCTAAATTGGTATCTAATTAACAACCAAGGTTTTTGCTACCAAATTTATGTTGATCATGTGTGATCAAGTGCTTTGAAGAATCCAAATCCAAGGTGTTTGATGAAAGGCTGGTGTTGTTGTTGTGTTTGGGTGGGATCTGGATAGAATAAAGTGTGATCCACTCCTTTGTTGAATCTAAAACTGATGTGAATTAAAACCTTTTTGAAATTAAGTGTTTTTCCAACTAAGTGAAAAATAACCTGTTCTTTTGTCGAATCAACCGATTGGTTTACTCTTAGGAGTTTTTGAAAAAGGTTGAAAGGTGTTTGGTTTGGTTGACTTAACTGTCAAGCCAAAACAATCGGTTGTTTCGTGATTTCAACCGATTGTTTCTTTGAAAATCCTAATACAATTCAATTTTGAATGGTGAATCTGTTTTAAATGTTTTCTAACTGAATACACTCCTTCATTAAATGCTTTGACCAATCTTTGGCAAATATAAATGGTTTGTTTATGTTTTCAAACAAGTAAGAAACAACTTTGAGAATTTCAATTT
>Ga0123342_1004101_pt1 | contig 22650 bp, 20 predicted proteins | sample Turbeawhitnodule_FD_89960 | JGI IMG/M metagenome (GOLD analysis project Ga0123342, IMG submission 89960) | Root nodule microbial communities of legume samples collected from Mexico - Turtle bean Mexico white nodule | ecosystem: Host-associated > Plants > Roots > Nodule | place: Mexico: Nepantla... | reverse complement strand
AGTCTTTTTTTCAGATGTGTTATTAGCTTCCGGATTACATAATCCGGAAGTCTTTTCTAAATATGAAATTGACTTTCGAATTATGTAATCCGGAATTTATCCGGATTACATAATCCATAGGCTAATTATTTCAAATCCAAGGGGGTGAAAAAAAAAGGATAAAATGGTATTTTCATATTTAGTATGGGGTGGCACAAGAAGGTATGGAGGTGTAGGAAGAAAGAGTCACCTCTCGGACACATGTTTTGCCTTAGGGCTGACAACTCTTTATTGCATGGGGCCAGAGATTTAACAAACTCGCTTGTGGGTAAAGCTTACTACACTTAGTTCTTCGATCAAATGCTTGTGTCTCTTTGAGGTCTTTCGTTGTTCGCGTAAAACTTTTAATGTTGAGGTCTTTTATTTGTTATTTTATTGCTTTATGCAAAAATGATTGCTACTATAACAGTGTGCAAACATGTAAATGACGAGGAGTAACGGGATTGGATACCTTTATTTTCCTTCTTGTCTGAAATCACGAGTAAGTCAGGAGGAAACATTGTCAAATTAAGAACACTAATTATTAAAGGGATTGGTGTTAGTAAGAAAATTGCTCCAAAAAATTATTTATACTCTGATTGTTATTTGAAGCTAGAAAGAATATACGAACTACGCCACCGATCACGAGAGACTTTAATTGACAGGGCTTTAAAATTAGCATAATTCTGGAGGGAGTAATGGTAGCAAGGTTATATAACTTTACCCTTAAGCTGAACAGTCATAATTTCATTTTTGTAAAAATTAAAACTTTAGATCCCAAATATAATTCTATGCATCAATCAGATGTTACAAAACTTGTTTTTAAATTTGATGGCTGGATGAGTATTTTCCTCAAATGGTAATTTAACTTATGGAAAGCATATATCGACTTTTTTTTTTTATCTTAGATAGCACTATTTTTACTTTTATTTTCTCATTCAGTACTCTTTTGTTTTTATTTTTCTATCTAGCACTCTTTTGTTTTTATTTTTCTATATAGCACTCTTTTGTTTTCATTTACCTATCTAGCACCGTTTCTTTCCATGGTTTCATTTTGTATTTTCGAAAAAAAAAATCTTTTAGAATTTGGTTTCTGGGATGATGTTTTTAGAATTTTGTATATCTAAATTTAAGAATCAATAAAATAAAAAGTAAAAAGGAATTAATAAATTAAAAAGAGTTGATAATTTTAATTTTAGATACATTAAAAGAATAAATGTATTGGTTGTAAAAAAAATTAATGTTTAAAATAGTTTGATATATAATTATTGAAGAAATAAATGAATTTGTACAAAATAAAAAAGTAATAATAAATTAAAAATGTTTAGTTTAAAATTTAATTTTTTTTTAAGAATGAAAAAAATAAAAAAATTAAATCCTACAGCAATATACAAGTTGAATCTATAAACATAAATTAGTATTTATTTTTATTATTATTGATGATGTAATCATGTTAACTTCAAATAAAAAAATACAGTACATAATTATAAAAAAATCAAAGTCAATTAGTATTAATTAGTAATGGACACACAAATAATATTGAAATGAGAAATTGAAGTTATTTATTAATAACATATGTCGATAAGGTTCTTGTTGTGACTGATAATAATCTGTTGTAGAATGAATGTCGATAAGGATGTTCATTGTTGTAATTAGTTGTAGTTGGAATGTGGACTCCGATGGTTACTTTTGTTGTGCATGGATCATTTAGTAACAGTGACACTTACAAGAAATATATTGAATTAGCCAAGGTGAGTCACATGTAGACAAACTTAAAAACAAGTCAGAGTCTTCCCTAAATTACTTTCAATTTAAAATAAAAATCAAAAAGTAGTAACTGAAGTTGTCTACCCTAAATGCGAAATCCTAAAAAAAAACACTAATACAAATGCTATACTTAATGCTTAAAAATAAGAAGACGAAAAATGCAAAAATAAATAAATATAAAAAATAATAACTAAAAACAAAAAATATAAAATAAAATCAAAATAAAATAAGATAAAGATAAGAGATATAAAAAAAACCAAAATAAGATAAAGAGATATAAGGCGATAAAATAAAATAAGAAAAAAATATGCTGAATATTTGATTTTTTTTTTAGTTATTTTTTTTCTTGTTTTAAACTATACTAAATAAGTATGTCACACTCAACATCTTTCATTTCTCAATCTTCTTTTTCTATTACACAACCCAACATTTTGTTTGTTGTCAACAAATGATTTCATTATATGTCATTATTCACTATGATGAATCAATGAAAGAATATCTCATTGAAGGATGTACATTCAGTTCTATGACAGCAAAAGTTTTTCCTATTAAAAGGAGAATGAACCTACAAAGAATGAAAGAAGTCACCTCAGAAAACTACACAAGGAAGCAGAAGAAAGGGTTGCAACAATTCACTTCCCCTACCCAACTAGACTTGGTGGAGAGGTAAGTCATTACACCGCCATTCAGTTAATATTTTTTTTTTATAAAATATCAAAACAATTTTATTTAATTTTTACTATTACTTATTTTGATATCTTTTTAACAAACAAAAAATACCAACATTTAATTTGGTACCAACATTATAATTTATTATAATTTTTTCATCCGAATTTTATTATAAATATATATTTACAAATGTATTACAATTTATTCTCCACAATTCAAATTTATTATTAAAATGAAAAAAAAGCAAAATAATTTTACAATTTTACATTTATTTTACCCATAATATTTATTTACATCACATATTTTACCCATAATATTTATTTACATCACACATTTTATTTCATTCTCTTTGTGTGAATATTTCTTCATAAATTTTTATATATTTAATTTTTAATTTTCAAATTTCAAATTTCAAATTTTCTTCTATTTTAATTTTATAAATATTTAAATTCACAACAATTTTATAGATATTTAAAATTTATTCTCCCCATTTTTAATTCAAATTTTTAAAACATTTTTTACTTAAAAATTATTTTATTTTATTTTATTGGTTCTTAAATTTATTTTTATTCTATTTTATATTTTTTTTTCTTTTCCATTCACTCCAGACAAAGAAATAAAAAATTCTAAAAACACCATCCCAAAATCTAAATTCTAAAAGGATTTTTTTTTCAAAAATACAAAATGAAACCAAGGAAAACAGTGTTAGATATGAAAATAAAAACAAAATGGTACTGGATTGGAAAATAAAAACAAAATAGTACTGAAGTGAAAATAATGTTATCTCAGACAAAAAAAAAAAGTTACATATATTGACTACCCAAAATTGTTATGCATAGAAAAACAAAGTTTACACGTTATTACATTTTTATTCAAACGTAGGAAGAGAATTAATCAACCAGCCAATAAATAGATGGAACATGGCGATGCTGGTGTTGATCCTCTAACTGCATAATTTAATTATCAATCCAAGACTAATGTCATTTACAATTTGAAGCAACGGATCCCTTCAGTAATGAGGGATATGCTACTGCCTCCTTTGCCTTGGGGACAACAACTTGGCCAAGGGACACAATCCCTTACATTTATAACACAAACAGAGTCCTTTAACCAAGTACCTTTCGAAGTTCATCAGTCAACTTCCCACGACCCGAAGGCTCCAACTGCACCAAAATTTCCAAGATATAATGAAGCAAGTAATAAACATAAACAGTAAACAAAACAATTAGTAACAACATAGCTAATGAAAGGAAAAGTTCAAGTTCTTACGTTGCTTAAAAGGGCAGCAAGACCCTGAGGTAGAGCTTGCAAATCTAGAGCTGAGTCACCAATGTTTGTCAATTGAAGTAACACTTTCTGCACACGCAGTTCCTTTAGTTTATTCTCGTAATGTGCAGGATTATTTTTCCATTTGAAGAAGGCTTCATCATCCAACCACGCATCTTCTCTACCATTGGCAATATCAGAATTCAAATACCATTCTTTGAGCAAGTTCATTGCAGATGCATGTGACAAATGATCACCAGCAGCATCTCTCACACTGTTGATCAGTGACTGCTCTCCAATTCTTCGGTGAAGTCTCTGGTAGAAGACAGCCCGGGAGTTACGCCAGTCCAGAACTTCCCTAATTACACCCTTGGCAGCCATTCTTAAGGAAGTATCATGCAGTTCAGCAAACTTCGTAGCTATCTGGGTATACACAGGCAAAAGCTGTTTCTCACGGGATTTAATCTGCTGCTGTAGGGATTCAAAGGCGGCAAGGTCCCTGTTACTCTTGGCTTCCTGAAGTTTTGCCTTCTGAGTTATCAACTGTTGATCAAGTCTACCCATACACTCCAACAATTCCCTTGATCTGAATTTGATCTCAATCATTCCTTCTGGCTCAAGGACATTACCTTTAGCTGTTCGATCAGCATACATTTCAATGTGGTCTGAATTGATTTGACTGTCAACAACCACCCATGCACCACCTCGGAGTTCACCCATCATTGGGATGTACACAAATATGGGCTGCTTGTATGTTCTAAGGTTTTCCACAATAGTTGAACCAGCCTGAAGAATTCCTTCAAAAAGGTCCCTTTGGCCTCCTGAAAAGCCTCTCCAATTTGCGAGAATGAAAAGCGGGAGTTCTTCTCTATTGAAATCCAATATTGCTTGGGCTGTCTTGGTTGCAGAATCAGGAAACCAGACTTGCCCAGCTTGAGGAACAACCCTCTCATGAGAATCGAGCTGACCGGGATCAGCAGGTATTATTTGCATTACTGTCTGTGTTTCTACAGCAACAATTCCCACAGGGATTCCTCCAAGCTTTGCCCTTCCTGTAACAACTGTTCTAGCCCATCCCTCCAGTGTCTCCACAAAGCTGTCCTTGTCAAAGATGCCTCCCAGCCATCTTCCATTACCATCCAGGGTTCCAGAAATGGCAGCACGAGGATCACACGAGTTTTCTGGTAAATACTCCACTGGTCTTTCTGGAGGATCAAGAGGCTTAACAATGGGAAGCGGTCCACCTATATGAGAAGGAATGTAGCTAAGCCACTTCAAAATAGAATAAACACCTTCAAGATCGTCGGAAACTGTAAGATGAACTACTCCATTTGTAGCCATGATTTTGGGTCCACCAAGTTGCATGTGAGAGCTGTATACCTCCCGACCAAGAAGTTTGTTTAGTGCTGAAAAACCAGTAAGAATTATGGGCTGATCAAGCCTCTGTATGCATCTCATCCCAAGCCTAGCAAGATAAGCACCTATTCCAACAGTTCTGCCAGTCACATAGGTCAATGTAAAAGTTTCCTTGTATGCCCTTGAATAAGCACCAGCAATAGCCCCACTGCCACTCAAGTTTTCAACCCCAAGGCCATCCTCCTTGCCAACAATGGTATCTATAACCCATCTGGTTTCTCCACTTTCAAGCTTTAATTCATGTGCCATGACTGAAGATTCTATCCGGGCATAGTCCTCAGGTGTTAAATATACATACTGAAAACCATGCTCAGGACTAGATTCCTCAGACCAACCAACTCTGAAACAGGATTTGACTTCCTCTGCTACACCTAAACGGGCACCAGAATTTGCTGCTAAATAAATTAAAGGTAGTTTTCTTTTACACGCAAGATCAGTTACAGCACGGAAGAAAGCATCCTCTCTCGGGCCAAAAGAACCAGCCTTGAAGGTCACATCATTTGAAACAACCAATATTGTTCTTCCAGATGGGAACTCAGGGGTACGCATATCCATAAACCAGGCTACCATACCCACATCATTGAGTCCAGGGTAATGCTCCACAGGAACAAGAGGAGTACCCCAGCTACCTTCTCTCTCTGCAAATTTAAGCTCTGTTACCTTTAGAAGATTTTTATCTTTGGCTCTTTGAAATCCTGGATGTTGGACTGCCCATGACTGTTCCAAAGCAGTTTCAAATGCCTGCAAGAATTATATCTCTTCAGGAAACATGGTTTGACGTCTTGTGTCATCCAGTCATAACAAAAAGTGGTACACCAATATTTCAGCTAAATAGAACTTACAAGAGGAAAATCATAGCAGTATGTGGTGCCGTTCTTTCTTGCTGAAAGACGTTTTCGGTCAATAACTCCCAAGGGTTGATAATTTTCGTTCACTGGCACACCATGCAGTGGACCCTTAACCGAGACTGAACTATATACCACTTTATGAGTGTTGGTATCCTCCTTTTCTCGGTATATCTGAAATTATACGAATTAAGAATCAAATAAATATTTATAAATAGTCCCCACTAATAATCCTTTAAATGCAGGTGAGATATAGCTATCAATGAGAATATATTGTTGACCCCTACCAATTGAAGACCAACATTGTCCACATATATATCTTTTTGACTTCGTAAAGGTCACAATTTGTGAATACCGATCCATTTTTTAAGATATCAAGGAAAAAGAATAAAATTCCAGTTCATAAAAAATACATTACTCTTCTCACTTTTTCCCTGCCCAAAGAGACTTATCAATCAAAAGGTTTTATCACAGGACCTCTATACAAACTCAAATAAATGAATTGCTGACACATGAGCTGGTATTTATCAAATGCTTCATGTTTATAAATACTTTAAAGGAATGGAAAAGTGTATTTGTGCTTGTGCTAATTAGCATTTCTATATCAAATATATGCAAAATGCCCTGTGTTAATTAGGGCTTGCCTTTTATTTTCAAAAGCACAAAAAATGGAAAAGTTGTGGCATGAAGAAAAGATTTTCTTGAAATTTTGAAGTAAAATAGACTTACGTGTACAGTGCATGTATGACCAGTCACATTGTTTACAATGACCCTCCAAGCACCATTTGCCTGTCCACCGGCTGCCATCCAAAGCTTGACTTCCCACACAACAACCCCTAATCTATGCATTCTTACACCAACAGATGAATGGATTTCCTGTGCCAATTCTTCCAAGATTGCCTCGACTGTTGTTTCTTCTTTCCCAGCATCTACATTAATTCTCCTGGTATTAAAATACAAAATGTAAGACAAACAAAAGCTTCTTGGCCATATGCCAAAAGAACACATATTAAAAGGTTTGTAGCTAAAATTACTTCGGATAGGGAACAAGATCTTCTATTTGTTGCTCCCGTATGATATAGAGGTACATATGAGCATGCTCAGATTTTATATTGGCATTGTGTGCATTAAGTTCCAACTCCTCCATTGCAGCCATCAAGGACCTAAAAATGCTCCTTGAAGTAAAGGACATAGCCAATTGGATTCGAGATGTTTCTGCATCCAGCCTTTGATACGAAGAAAATCCTTCATTTGTGGTTGGCTGTCTTAGAAGTGTGCGAAGAAACATTCTTTGAATTGGTTGTGGCTTGTTATCCATAACCGTGTAGAGGTGCCATTGACGATCTCGAGATGGAGTATACCGAATATTCTCATAGCCCTTAAGTTTGTCCTATAATCAGACAAATGTTTGAGTTTAAGATCAAGCATATAAATGGAATTTTCCTTCTCCCACGTTCTAAAGTACAGGGACTTGAAAAAATAACTAACCAATTCAAGATAAATGGATAGTGGAGGTTCCAAATGACGCAACAGAGGTTCCTCTGCATAGTACAGCTTTTCTTCTGACCAGTGAAAAGAGTGCCTCATTGGGGCACGTCCTTCATCCCTTTGGATGATACAGCTGATTACACCAACACCTGCAGCTCTAATGGTGGAGCCTACTTCCTGCTCTTTTAGTATTTTAGCTAATTTATTGATTCTTTCTTGAGCCTGATCCTCATCACCACTGCAAAACACCAGATGTTGCTTGTGTCAACAAGAGAGAGGAGATTCAGATCAGTAGCTAAACAAAGAACATATTAGTCCATCTACACTTTGTTTTCTTCTAGAGAACTGTAATTTTAATTTTAGTTAGTGGTCCCACATTGATCCCAATCATCAAACCAATAGCTAAAATACCAAAAGTTGTTTGCATCAAGAAGAGAGAGGAGGTCCAGATCAGTAGCTAAACAAAGAGCACACTAGTCCCATCTACACTTTGTTTCTTCTAGAAAACTATAATTTTAATTTTAGTTAGCGGTCCCATATTGATCCCAATCATCAAACCAATAGCTAAAATATCAGAACTACTCTATAAATCTCAAACAAAATAAAGCTATAAAACCATTGATGCTTCAACAATTTGGAAAAAACAAAAACAAAAGGTTCAAACTAATATGAGGAGTTACTGATACAGTACCTGTCTTGCAACAAACTCATCTGGTTGTTTATGCCCACTAATCCAATATGCATCATATTACCATGGTTAACTGGTTCCGCAGAACCACTTGTCAGGGCTTCATGAAGGTTATTGGTTGCCTCCCTCAATGCAGCACTGATAATTGCAGACAAAAATTGAAGAGATTTAATTACAACCATCACTCCCCACTTTTTCTCACTGTCTTTCTCCTCGACTGATTTCTTCAAAGTTAGGTCTTCAACCCCATTCTTCCTTTCAATGTACTCATCATAGAACTCCCATGTGGCAATAAGACCAGACCTGTGCCATTGCATCCTGACACTCCCTTTGACAAGATACGGCTGATAGAAATATTTGAAATTAGAAAAGCATGCGTTAATCTCCTTTCATCACCTCCCCCAAGGCAAAATATAACGAAGTCAGAAAAATTTTAAAATATGAACCTAGCAGTAAAACTGAAATACCTGGTAGAGTCTGCGTATATAAGTTTCCACGACCCTCCTCTGAAGGGTGTGATCACTGTGATCGAATAAACCCACAAGGGCATCTTCAACAGCCAAAGGAGCACTAACGAGGTCCTCCATTCGGTCATTGATGGCACTCTTCCTTTTGGGAGTATCAATATTTTCACCATCCTCCGTGAACATCTCTAGTTCAGAAAGACTTCTAGCAATGTTGGATCGAAGTTCACTTAATTTAGTTTGTTCCAGCAGTTGACTTGCCTTTAGTGCCAACTGCATCAAGATAATTACAAATCAGGATTCCACTCAAAATGTTCCAAAGATGTAAAAGTATCATCCGCAAGATGAAATGGAAAGTAGATAATTGAAGGATATATATATTCACAATGCTCTCCAAGTAGAAGAGATGCCATGTCCTAAAAATATGTGATGAATAACATGGAATTCTATTTTCAGCTTGAACAGAATTTCTCAGGGTAATGTCCAACCTCTGAATAATTTGTATGGTTGAGTAAGGAAAAACGGATTAACTGATCCCTATAGGCAGCAGGGTTAGGGTAAACCAATTTATCCATCAGACGCAATATCAGCTTATTTTTACTCTTGACACCCTGAAAATCACAAAATGCAGTTAACTCAATTGCTGTATAATGTCAACACGGCATCAAGGAAGCAAAACACCATAGCTGAAGTTGTTATAAAAGTTCATACCTGATGAGAGAGCACTATATCAACAATCTTCAATAGATCTTTCTTGTATTGAAGACGCAGACGTTCAATTACATCAGCCTAGACATCAAGGGAAGGGACATGAATATTCTAGAAAACTAAAAGATAAAGAAAACAACTTTCATATTAGAAAAGTTACTTAGTTCCTAGTGTATATTTTGTTGCCGGATAGACCAGTAATTTGTAAATTCAAATGAACAGGCAAAAGAAGAAAACTAAACTGTTTTTATCAGTTTTTATATAAAGCTCCCCAAGACAATAAAGAAACCATTTCATTGAGACAAAGAAAGAAAAATATATAATTATCAGTTTGAATCTTGTAAGAACTAGAAATAATAATGCACAATGAACCAAAGATTCTTGGAAGTATTAACATCAACCAGGAAAAAAAAACTACTTTGGTGGGCAGAAGTCATAAATGGTCAAAACAGATTACCCAACCAGCTGAATAATTATAATAACCTGAATATTGTCGCTAAATAATTCCTCAACAGAAAGATATTCTTCAAAAAGGGATTGAACAATTATATGGGCATGGCTCTCTCTTCCACCCTCATAAGACTTAACAAGACTCAGCAGAGGTTCAACTAGTCTTTCTTGGGCTCCTTTTTCTTTGTCAGGACAGGAAGAAAGATGAGCCTGCAGGGTAAAACATGCCTCATAAATTATTCACATTAGAAGGGAAAACACCAACATGAACAATTCAGGAAAGGAAACTTACTTCAAGAATTCCCTTCAATAATTTGGCAGGGAAATCAACAATTTGGGAGCTTGAAATCCTCTCGAACTCCTTATATCTTGATTCCAACTAAAAAGCCACACAGTTCAACACCAGCTTAGATTATTTTTTACATACTAAACCAGAGAAAGAAAAAAAAACACAGCACAGTATCCCTGTACCTCATTTTTTAGATCTTTGGGAAGACGGGTTGCCAAAACTGCCAGGCACTCTTGCCATTGAAGGAAAGGCAACTCAGGACTATCAAGACAATTAAGCAAACTTTGCACAACCTGATATAGTTGTTTAGATTGTTAACAAGACAAGCATATATATGTCTCACAATAATAATAGAACCCAAAAATCTCCTATCCATAACAGATCACTCAACCACCTAGAATGCAATAAAATTATAGTGTTTATGAATCAAGGTGAAGACTTTACTCACTTCATCAATATTGTGCTCATACCCAGCAAGAATCATCCGTGCAGCATTTAAGCTTGCAGCGCATTTTTGATGAACTTTACCAGAAATTGCAGTAGGAGGTCCTAGGACTGGGAAGCTCCCCGTGAAGGGTTCTGCCTTTCTTACAGCTGAAGGATCATCTAGGTCAAGACTTGCTATAAGTTCACCAGCCTGCAAAAGGTGATAATATTTATTTATCTTCTACAATTTGAGCACCTGTACTTCCTATGTGGAATAGAATGCTAAATACCTGCATTGCTTGACCTTCAGACATTTTGAAATGAATAATCCCAGAAGCAGGTGAAAGAAGAGGCATGCACATTTTCATGACCTCAACTTCAGCATATGGTGTGTCAGCATCAACATGACTGTCATCTTCAACCAAATATCTCAAAAGCTTGCATGGTGTCTCCGCCACCAACTTTGATGGATCATGATCATTCTGTATAGACAAAGTAGGTTTAAAAACTTACCTTGGACACAAAAGAAATAGTTAATGTTAAAATAAACTCATTTCACCTGAAGCAAGCAAGTCCTTCCATCAATTAGAAGGCGAGTTCCAGCTGCTTCTTCCTCTGCATATATTACATGACTGTTTCCATCCAGCTGTAACAAGTGGAAACTTCTAGTTAGTAACTCAAGAACCAGATATAGAACAAAAGACTAGTTGTAAAATAGGGATGTTTAGGTTAAACTACACTGTTAACCAAATTGAAGATAAAGTTATTGATGCAGCACAATAATTACCCAGTTTATATTTTTTTGGTGAATAATTCTACTTTATGACTACCATGAATTAAAAAATGCACTTTAGATACACATCATTTCTTCTAAAGAGGCCAATCATAGACTATCCATACTAAAGTATTATTTGTTGCTTTAATAAGTCTCTTTCCAGATATGGTCTGCTTTGAGTCTTAACTCTAATAAAATAATGCAATCATTAAATAATGATAAATCAGTTGTACTTAAATGCCCACATTCCGTTCCAATGTTTGAAAAAAAAAAGTCTGAACATCTCTAGAAAAAGTAAAGTACATTTTCATACATAACATTTCTGTAACATACTAATAGAGAAGCACGATGCATTCAGAAATCGTTTATGCTAAACAATTAAATCATGATACTAAAATTTTAGAAGCCAGGGCAGCATCAATTGTGCATATCTATATGAAGGAAATTATACCAAAAGAATCTAATTGAGATTGAAATAGTAATGTAAAATGTTCATAAACCATGGGATGATATAAATTTGAGTATGATAAATAGTATTGTTATGTGGAAAACTACAAAATAAAAAACATGCATACATAAATAAGTCTTTAGAGAACAAATACTTGCCTGCATTAGCAAACCTCCATCACGTAAAGTATGTATTTCTGCTTCCATCTCTGATTGATTCATTCTCAATCTATAACTTCCAGATCCACCTCGAATCATGTCAATCTAGAATTTTTTTACAAGATATGAATTACACAAATTTATTCTTTCCTGGGATGGCATAAGTACAACAAAGGTAAGGAGAAAACCAAATTGACATATACAAGAATACATACCGTATATTTGCTTCCCTCAATGTTCAAGGACACTTGAGAATGGACAAGAGATATGTGCTGTAACAGTTGCAAAAAAGATTAGCATCACTATAGGGTTTAAAGGCACTGTGAAAATATATGGTCTTCCCATTCACAATACCTTGGGAGGGATTTGTCCCTTTTCAAGATAGCCAACATAGTCTGAAACCAAAGCTGCACTGCTAGCAGAAGCTTTCTGCATTAATTGCAAGAATCACAGTTAATCAAACTAACCAAAGCTCAAGAAGATAAAGGATATAAAAAACAAGTTTGCTTACATAGAGTGCCCCTCCAACAACAGAAAGATACCACGGAGGCCTCTCTGCTCTAACCCGCATTGCAATTCTACTGTCCAGCCAACCTGTGTGAATTTTGTTGTCTCTGTAGTCAGAAGCCTGTGATCAAATATTGTACTATTGTCACTTCAGGATTTGAAACACCTTCATAAAACAACTTGCAATCGTGTGAGTAATTTACATTCAGAAGATCAATCGTGTAATCAACATTGGTACGGATTTCTCCCCGAATTTGAATCTCCTTCAGCCCTAGAACCATATTTGCAATTGCTAAAGCCCTAGATTCTCCAAAAGCGAACACATGCCCTGGAGTAAAAGAAACGAAATTATAAGATAATATAAGGTGAGTATAGTATGGGAATTGTGTAAATAGAACAAAAATGTTATGGAGAATTTACACCTTACAGTTACAAATTCACCAATAATGAAGTTTGTTATGTACATTACTTAACAGAAGAACCAATATTTCAAAATCATTATCAGAAGCTCTCACTAAATCTGAGAGAACTGAGTGGACATGATGTTTTGCTTCTTTGCTCAACAATATCATCTCTATTCCCTAGCACCTGAAGTCTGAAAGAACCTCCCTCCATTTCCATGACATTTTTCCTACTCTACCCCCTTAACTTGAAATGCCACTCTCTCTTTTTGTTTATCACAGAGAAATATAACACAGGAAAAGAAGGTTGTAAAATTTTGAGTAAATATATCACAATGTTGTTACTCCTTATATAACTATAGGGTGATACATAGTCCTTTTAATACCACTTGATAACCAACATAAAACTGCAATGACAATGAATTGTCACTTACGCAGCCATTGCATGTTAAGAAACTATTATGCCACAAAAAAGCTAACATACCACAGTGCAAAAACGCTACGCATTGCAAGTATGAAAGAGGGTCCTTGTACATAACCTTATTCTTGCATATGCAAAGAAGTATATTTGGATTAGAACTCATAACCAACTAGTCACCAAGGCGGAACATTATTCTTCTGCCAAGGCTCACCCTCAAGAAACTATTACCACTTCTTAATGTAGAGACCTATAAGAACAATTTTACATACGCAAGGAAATGTGTGCCTGGACACATATATGTTGAAAAATGCATTTAAATTTCCGTTTTACCAACCTTTAATCAAACCCAACTGTACATCCTAGCTCTTGGCGTGGCTCTACTACTAAGATCATGAGTTCAAATACTAATCATATGTCCCATAACAAGTGAGGTGTACTGCTCATTGTGCATTGAAAGAAGATGGAGAAGGTAAAATTGAACAAAATAGATTCATATCGTAATATATCTAATAGATTCCATCCTAAAATCTCAGAGAGAAGATTGTCCAACTGATATATAAGTTGCACTTCACGAATTGAGGCAAGTGATGTGAGACTTCTAACACCCCTCCTCTCTAGATGCCTACCGAAAAGGAGATGCTGCCAGAATATGATTCACAAATATAGGCTTAATATAGGCTCTGTTACCATGTTTACATCTTAAAAGCACTTCTCGTTAAATGAAGTTTTCCAACAAATAAATAAGTTACACCCAATAATTGAGGCAGGTGGTGTGTGAATTCTAAACAATGTCAACATAATACTATGGAATATGCAAGTTCCCAATTGAAGATCATAATGATATATTAGTCATTTGAAAATCAATAATAGTTAATTTATTTACTTGTTATTTAATTAATTTTACTACTTACCAAACTGTGAATCTGAGAATTCATGAATTCCTCCTCCAGACTGCAAATATATAATTCAACAAATTTTAGCACCACAACATTTAGTTATGCCTACATCCGAAGAAACAGAAGACTTACCTTAACCGAGAAGTATGCCCACACATTTGGCTTGCTTTTAAAACTAAGCTCCTGCACATATACTTGAACTCAGTACAAGTTACACGATGAGTGAAGCAAAAGACGATATTGTTATTGGACTTGGTAGTTAACCTGCACTTTGCCACTTGTAGGCTTAAAGCCATCATCAGGGTCCTCACTAGTCACTCGCACAGCCACACAATGACCTTTTGGCCTTGTGGATTGTGCTTTGTCAAAATCAAAAGGGGTAGCTAAAACTGAAGTTTTTCTCCAAGCATCATACCCTCCACCATGCTCCACCCCATAGAAACGCCTTATTTCTATTAAAAGAGACACATGAAATACATGTAAGAAATCAAATCAATTAATAGAAAAGAAATCAAATAATAGTGAAGAATAGGTTAAGCTATTCATTGGGTCCAAACCGTTTTCCACATTTTAAGTTTAAGTTTATACGAGAAAATTGCAATTTTTAGTCCCTAATCAAATTTTTGTGGAAATTAAACAATGTAAGGAAGGTTTAGTAGCAGATTTACACTGAAAGAAAAAATCTCTAGTTTTGGCTATAAGGCCAAAACTTATCTTTTATGACAGTGTAGGGACTAAAACTTAAAATTTTCTCATGCTGTGAACAAATTTAAAGCGGGGACAACTATAATGAAACACCAACTCTGATACAGAGACAGGACATTGACATGGACATCAGGAATGGCTAATGTCCAAAGTATAGGTTAGGACACAGCAACACATCTAATATTTATTTTAACATTACAAAATCTCAAATGAGAATTAAAATTTATATGATTCACACTAAAAACAAATTTGTAAAGTTATAGTTTTTCTATAATAATGACCCTCAGAATTAAATTTTGGAAACATACATCTTAAAAGTCAAAATAACTAGTTAAGCCTTATGAAAACAAACATCTACAAAAAATTTATATGAGGCTCACAAAGTTTATAATATAAGTTGGTTTCTTCAAATTTTTCTTACTTTAGAAAGTGTTTAATCAATAATAGGTGAGGTTCACTCTCTTTACTTGTGTTCAAAACGTGTCTAAGTTTCCAAGATTATTCAAAGAGGTGTAAGAACTAAAAAGAATAGTTATGACATAGTTGGAGAGTGTCATACAAGTGTTGAAGGCATGTCAGACAAGTGTCATATTCAAAAAGTGTCGGATATGGTAACATGCTATTTTACAAAGTTATCAGTGCTTCCTAGGGATCAAGTGAATAATTTAACCTAAAGAAAATATCTGAAGTTGTACCAGGAATTTGCCAGAGAGGGACACCCATCCCAACGGCAACTTGGGCTGCTGGCAGATTTATCTCTGCTATCCACTCAGTAACAGGATGTTCAACCTATATAACAATCAATAACAAAACAATCACTGATGGTGAAAAAAAATGGAAAAAAAAAATAACATAAAAACTAACAAGGTCTGGAAAGTAGGAAGAACAGATTTCAAACCCGCCACCATCCTCACAAAATCTTCAAAAATATAACAGAAGCATTTTCCAAACATAAGTACTAAGCTAAAAGGTAGTTGAGGGCTACCTGTAGCCGAGGGTTCAACTCTAAAAAGTAGTACTCTCCAGTTTCCATACTAAAAAGATACTCAACAGTAGCCGCCCCGACATAATTTACAGATTTAGCCAACCTTCTAGCTGCTTGTTCCAGTTGTTTCACTGTTTCTATGGGTGCTACGGTAATGGGGCCCTCCTCAATAATCTGTTACAGACGATTGATTAGGCAATTTGAGAGATCCATTTCACCATGAAAATTTGGTGGGCAACAAAACGTTTGGGTACCTTTTGGTGCCTCCTTTGAATACTGCAATCACGACTATGCAAAGCTGCTACATTTCCGTACTGATCACAAAGTAACTGGACTTCTAGATGTCGACTCTACTTAGAAACAAAAGAGATTGTCAGAATTTGACCAAGGCCCTATAATCATGTCCTTTCAGATCAAAGTTCAGAGGATTATCTAACCTGGGATGCAACCTTCATTATAAATATAGGTGAACCGGGAACTTCACCTTGAACTTGCTTGAACAATGCCCTTACCTCATCATCATTATGAACCTAAAAATCCATAGACTGTTAGTATCTAAATTTTGCCAAATAAATCATACCAAAATAAGATTGCAAAAAATGTTTCTTGTTCTTATGGATATATACGCAGTTTTCAATTTGAAAACAATTAACATACTACTGGAAGACAAAGTTAGGTTACAAGAGTTACAGCGTGAATGCTATAGGATTTTCTAAATGCTACAGTAGTGTTTATGTAAGCAAACCTTTCTTATTCCTTTACCACCACCACCCCAAGATGCTTTGATCATGGCAGGGTATCCTACAACTTGACAACTCGCTACTGCTTCCTCTGTTGTGTACACACATGCTTCCCGATAAATTTCATCAGGAATAGTAATCAAGGAACTTTCAGGAGGAATTTTCACCTGTAAGAATAAACTTCAACTCATGAGCAGGGCATCTCTCACAACAGAAAAGCACTATAATGGGAGATTGAAATCTACATGAGAACCACTCCATCGAAGGGTTGGCACTTCTGCTGCTTGAGCAATCAAGGATGAACCAATTTTATCTCCCAAAGCAGCCATAGATACGGCAGGAGGTCCAAGAAATACAATTCCTCTTGCTTTTAACGCATCTGGAAGCTCAGGATTTTCTGAAGCATGACCCCAACCAGGCCACACCGCATCAACATGAGTTATCTCAGCCATCTGGAAAGTAGATTGTATGCCAGTACACAGAATTTGTAAGTTATATAGGTCAAAAGTTCTACATAAGAACTGAAATCAGTATAGCGACAAGAATGAACTGCGTTGATCTATAGGCAACATGAAAGTATCCAGCAACATGAACAAATTGTGCAATGAGAATTTTTATAGAATGAATATGTCTGGAAGATCAATAGCATTGTATTCTTTGTAGACTACATTCAAATTGATAACTTTTATAAAATCAGAAAAATGAAATCTACATGGCCAAGTATAATTTCCATCCGTACTTAGTCTTTTTTTACTTTCCTTAACAAAATATGCTTGACATGTTGAATTATAGAATCTCATGAAGTCAACATCACACACCTCAAGAATAAGCTGCACATTGGCATAGTTATTGTTATTGGTCCCACCAGGTACTTCGACAAATTGATCAGCTATTCTTATATGTTCCGCATTGATTCTCATGTCCTCTGGAGTAGCCATGGCAACCAACAAGATGGCTTTCTCTGTGCCGAATGTCTCATTGGCCCAGCTCCTAACACTACGTATGAACTTGACTGCTGCCATTCCATTGTTTGCAATTAAAATGCTATGAATTGGCCTGTTTCCGCCAAGGGCACTGCAGAATTCATCTACTTCAGATATTGCAGCAGGGTGCCTATTTGGCTGTACACTATTTGGATATCCATTTCGACGCCCAATGTCAGCCATTATTGTTCTCCTTCTGTATGTCTCCTATGTACAACATAACAAAAAAAAAGATTACCAGCAGCTCAAGACATGCGAGATTAAATTAGGAGCTAGGATTCTTTCTTTCAATTTATATTGCTTGTTCAGTAAACTTTCTGAAGAATCATTGGAACAAATTATGTAGATGAACTCAAGATAAAGCATATAATTAAGCAGTACAAAATCCATCTCAACTTTTACTGGCATCTTCAGCATGATGTAAAAGAAAATGGACAAACAAAAAAAAAGTTGTAAAGTTCTTTTTGGTCAACCACGTCTGGACTTGGCAAGAAACTCCAGATTGTGGCTGATATGATTAACTCATTTTGGCAAATCAGAATTCCACCAGTAAAATTGTCACAAATCCATTCCTCCCAAATCTGCAGTTTTCACTCTAAGATACAAACAACCAAACACAGCCTACTAGTTCACTCTCACTCTCAGATGCGATATGGCGAAAACACCAATTGAAAGAAAAATGATAAAAGAAAAGGTCAGCATCTAATGATAACTCACTACTACCTTTTCAATCAATTAACCCCTCTAACTTCCGATTCAGCACACAGACACTTTTTTTACTGGAGCCTCCAAACCAAAACCAATTCCAAACAAAAGGGCATAAAAAGGCTCTTGTTTTCCTTCACCAACAACATACAATTCAGAGAGTTTTGAACATTTAAATAAAGGCGGCATGCATAAAATAAAAACGAAAAAAAAAAACAGAAATGAAGTAAAAGTGAATCACACACAGGGAACACAAAAGGAAGAAGAGAAACGATCACAGCACATACCTTGGGAAGAAAGCTGAGGTGACGAAATCAAGAATTTATTTTTGTTGTTTTTAATTTTATTCTACAAAATTGGTGGGAGTTGGAAAAGCATTGGGAGCTTAAGAAGGTGAATTACAAGTGAGAGAGTTGTTGGGCTATTCCATGTAAATGGTGATGACGATCAGTGTCAATGATCATGCACAAAGCAAACCAAACCAAACCAAATAGTGAAAAAGTTGGATGGGATTGAGTGAGGTAGGTTTGGGTTGGGTTGGGTCTCTCTATTCAATGAAAGCTGCACGTGGTACCTGCCTTTGCCACTCCTCTTGAGGAACTAGTATTAGTAGTAGTTCCTAGCTACCCCCTCTCTCTCTCTCTCTCTCTTTCTCTCTCCTTTGTGAGTGGTGCGAATAAATTAGTTGTGATAATTCAAATAATGAGTAAAAAAGGGGTTCAAAGAATTGGGGTTTGGCTGGGTAGAAGGAGGAGATGAATGTGACGTCACGAAAGGGATGAATGAATCTAATCTACCACAACACATGTAAACAAATATGTAGCATGATTGAGGTGCCTCTCTTGACTATGCGTTGTGTTGTTGTTTTGTTCTGTTGGTGGTCACTGCTCTTCTCCACCAACCCTTCTTCCCTGTATGAGTCAAATATGGAAGCTGTGTTCCTTCCTCCAACTTCATCAATTTCAATTACAATTACAATTACAAAACCCATCGTCTCCACTTCTATCCATTTTTAAGTATTATTTTATATCAAATTCCCATTATCCACATATGTATCATGTTAATTTCAGTTAATCAAATCAATTTTTTAAGGCACCACCATTTCCTTCCCATTTTTTTTTCGCCATCAAAATATTTTTCTTAAGTTAAACAAGTTTGCTATGTACACATCTTCAATTAAAAAAATCACTTCAGTAATTTACTCAATAAATGTATTAAATTTTGCAAGTTTTTCAAGATAAAATTACACTTTTTAATAAAAAAAACATAAAAATTCTAAGTTTATATATTAATAAACATTTAGTAATAACATATAGACACACCGAAATAAGACAAAAATGAATTAAAGTGTATACTGTGCACTGTGATTGATCTAACTGTAAATTTCTACTTCATGGTAATCATCTAAAAAATTATAAAATTGGAAACAAAACTGAATTTACACAAAATATATGAAAACTAACTCGGATAAAAAAAAAACAGATCATTAGTAAGTTTATAGCACGTGTGTGTAACTTAAAATGGGACAAATTTTGCCAGATTTAAATTTAATGTTTTTAATGGTCATGATTAGTGTATAAATAGCATAAGAGATTAACATTGTTTAATAGCATAAGAAATGATTTCTTGCACTACTTAACAGTCTGTCTTTGTCATTATTGGTATGGGTAAAATTGTAATTGAGTGATTATTTGTTAATAGTTAATATTCACATATATAAGCGTAGATAGAATTCCAATAAATTTTGCTTCGGTTGTTGTTGGAAGTTAGGTCTATTCATGACATCCTCACCTTTATCTACCGCCCTTCATTTTGGTTTTAATTTAATGTGTGAAGAGAAAGAAAGACACACCAAAAGGTCCTACTTCATCAATTTCTTTTATTTTTCTTAATAAATTTCACAAGGTAAAACAAAATGGGCTCAAACAACATGAATTGACTCAAAACGCAGAAGAATATGTAACCATTTTTTTATGTTACAAAGTTGGTAGGTGATGACCAATTTTATTTTGGCAACCAATAGTTTATAAGTGGCTGTGCTTGGGTCTTACAATGGATTTTTTTTCTGGCATAAAATGATTTCAACGTGGATTTATTACACGTGCCCATTGGCCAAGCACAAATTTTTCAAAAATATTAATAATATCACAAGAAAGAATCATATAAGCAGACAAGTGTCATGTTTCTTCACATTTTCTAATAATTTGTTCCTCCAAAGGAAAATTATTTATACACTGCATATAATTTTATGTTAACATGTTAAAAAAAATAACTTCTTTGGTTAAGCACTTATGTTAATTTTGGTAGTTATTTCACTCAAAATATATATATATATATATATATGTAGAGAGAAATATATATTTAAAGAAAATTGTAAATGTTATTAATAATATATTTATTGTTACTGCTGTCATTGATGAGAAAATACTTCATGTAACAATATCTCTTTGACTTGCATTACTGATACAAAAACTATTTTATTGAAGAGAAGTTACATTTATTTGTCACAGGTGTTATGTTTTTCTTGAGTCGGAATATACTAAAAATATTCTTCCATCTCTTTTTGTTTTAAAATAAAATAACAAATTATGTTTTTAATAAAATAACATTTATCTCCTTCACTTTTCATTTTGATTATATATTTTTTATAAAATTACATTTTTCAAATTTTAATAAAATGGTAATTACACCATCTCCAATAATCATAAAGGACATTCTATTCCCTTATTTTTTTTAAATAAAAATGGTAATCATTGCCCTTAATTCTTTTATGAAAACTCCTACTTTTTATATTTTTAATAAAGTATCACTCACCTCTATTATTTTATTTCAAAATAACATATTAACTAAAATTTGAGTACAAATTATATAAATTTAAAAGTAAATCTTTTAATATAAAAAAAATAATAATTTTTTTTTAAAAAAATGAATAATTTAATTATAGAAAAACCACATCCATCCGACGTTTATATTTTTTATTGTTTTAATATAAATATTCATATTTCTTATGTTATTAATAAATAGTATAGATGTTCTTTGTTTTATTTATATTTATAGTTTTTTGCAATATATTTCAATTTTTATTAAAATTATATTTAAATATAATGATAATTTAATATAGTTTATAACTATGTATTTATTAAAATATTTTTCAAAATTATATTTTTTCTAATTTCATAAAAAAATTATAATTGAGTGACAAGTTCTTGTATATATTATTAATATAATAATTAAATTTCTCAAGTTTTTATAAATTTTTTTAAAATAAACATATTTTAAAACAGTAATTTGTTTAATTTTCATAATTTTTATTTCCCATGCTTTAGTCAGTATGTTACTTTTAAAAAAACGATAGGTATCCGTTTACTAAAGACATAAAAGATATAAATGTCTTATAAACTTTGTTACACAATTGTGATTAGCATTTAATAGGTATAAACTGTGATTATTTATAATTATATTTCTATTCATTTTATAAGAATTAGTTTTTATTGTTAAATCTAACTAATATTACTTGTAACGAAATTTTCTTTTCAATACAATCTTCTATTTACGGAATTTGAATTTAAAATCTTATGTAAAAAAAATTAGAATGTGGTTTTATGTGGTGGCAAAAGTTGTGATTATTATGATAAGTGGAGGTGAGAATGTTAATAAGCAAGCATGTAAGTGATGAATGAGTGGGGAAGAGTAAGGGTTTAATATTTTTTTCATTTTGTTAATTGCGAGGCAAGTGGCTTCATGCAAGTGGATACAACCTAATAAATCGTACTATTCAAGATTATCTTTCAGGATACCATCTCTATCACTTCACCAAATTTTTATTAATTACTAATTAATAATTATTTGTTTTTGTTAATTATTGTACCAGGCTACGTATTTTTGTAATTTAGTAGTTTAATTTTAAAGCACGGCGTGAAATGAAGCGTGAAACGGAAAGGGACCTATGCTCTGTCTTTTCAACCAAATCATCACTGGGTTTGGATTTAAGAGACAAGCTGATAATCTTGTAATCGTAGGATATCCCATGTGGAAGCGCGATAATTTCAATAAAAAATATGTGAAATTAAAGTAACAATGATACTAGAAATTTTTAGGTGGAAAATTCTTTGAAATAGAGGTAAAAAATCACTGACGAGAGAGTTAAAACTTTCACTATAAAGGTACTGAGAGTACAATGAATTCCTCTCAGTTAATAGATAAATAGTCCCAAAACAAATTCTCTTATATGAGTTAAACACTTACACTCAAGAGAAGAAATAAAGAGTATAGGAGAAGAGAGAGGAAGCAGTGTGTGTTGTTGTTTGTTGGGTATTACATTGCTGGAAGGAAGTCACTATATATATATATATATATATATATATATATATATATATATATATATATATATATATATATATATATATATATATATATATATATATATATTGTT
>Ga0123342_1004100_pt1 | contig 22653 bp, 9 predicted proteins | sample Turbeawhitnodule_FD_89960 | JGI IMG/M metagenome (GOLD analysis project Ga0123342, IMG submission 89960) | Root nodule microbial communities of legume samples collected from Mexico - Turtle bean Mexico white nodule | ecosystem: Host-associated > Plants > Roots > Nodule | place: Mexico: Nepantla... | reverse complement strand
GTTGCTGGATCTTGACCATGTTATATAGACTGAAAGAAAGAACTACCACCAATGTGGGATGAGTAGTTTTCTAAGAGGATTCTTGAAAATAAGGGTGAAAATCAGAAGGATTTCGCTGAACATGGTTTTGTATTGTAGTGGTAATTAATTCTTTTGTATTCATTGAATTTCTTTATAGATAATTTATAAAAGTATTTAAAAGATTTCATTTCTTGGTGCATACTTTTTCTTAGACAAGAATATTTCCATTTATATTTTATTTTCCTTTCTATAAATGAAGAGTAGCAAATACATTTTTTTAATTTTCTCTTAAATCCTCATTCATAATATGAAGTTATAAAAAACATTGGATGTACTTTGTCTCTTTTGTCTACAGTATCCATGGTCAATTTGTCAGCTATTCTCATCAATGCATTCTCTATTTTCTCATTTTTGAGGTCATTGATGATATCTTTCTACTTTTCATTTTCACGACAATGAGTACAAAAATGTTATATTTTTAAATTTACCTAACTTACGTTCGTACAACACTAACTTTAATTTGTTTCAATCCCCACTCTTCCGGAGTCATAAGGCAACTTGGTTAACGTAACTAACTAACTAGTCAGAATCGTATTAGAAAAAAGTTTGTCAACAAATCCTTATTGTTTGTCTGGTCCTCTTACAACTGCAAGCAACACATGCATTTGATGAAGAGACAACTTATTTCCTATCTCTTCTACAAATCGACGTCGTCAAACTCTATTTGATTTCGGTCTTAGATAACTCACCTCTTGTACTAATCATGTCTCTACTAAATGCCAAATCATTTAATTAGAATTAAACAAAATTATTACTTTTTACATTTTGAATTGTGCAATTCGAAATATAAAAAAAAAATCAAAAAAATCAAATGTGTTTAGGATTATACAATCCAAACACATTATGTATCAACCATTCCAAAATCACGCAACATCAACAAAATCAAATAACAAAACACAAAAACAAACTTGTTTTATGATGCAACAATGCAACGAAGTTGGTGATAGTTCTTTAAAAGACAATGTTAGTCGAGCAAAAAATCTCATAGAAAAGCACAACAAATGGAGTGGTGCACCACCGACTGAGGAAGAGAAAAGATGAGGATGAGAAAGAAGGAAGGTGGAGAGAAATGAGAATAGGGTTGTATATAAAACGATGTGAGGGTATTTTGGTCATTTCATACCCAAGGAGTGCAAATGAAATGTTAAGGGTGCAGAAGGATTAGCCCCTCCATAAAACTGCCCGGCCCCAAACTTATATTAGAATCTTTAGAACACTCTCTGTACTAACAAATTTGTTAGAAATTATTTATGAATTTCACTTATTTAATTTTAAATAAATTTTAAATGAAAATAAAAAATTATATTAGAAATATAATATTAAAAGTGTTACTAGCACTCCCAAAAAAATACTGAATCAAATTATAGATGTTTGCATGCATAAGCATCGCACAACGTGAGTATTATCACAACGATAGTTTTATTAAAGCATCACAACAACAATTATATCCCATTATGAGATCAACTACATCAATCCCACAACCTCATTTGGAAAAATATTCTTCACTATGGTTCCATTAAAGCATTATACTCAAATATATTTCTGGAAAAAAATCGTAGATCACCAAATAGAACAGAGTACAGCAGTGCAAGACTAGACCAGAGTATCACAATTGGACATCACAAGCATTCTGCTGGAAAGCTCTCTCAGGATGCTTAGAATCAATTTTTGAGTGGTGAGGGAAATCAAATGGCAAGTTATCAGCAGAAAGTCCAGCTTCATCGAACACCTTTATCACTTCTCTGTAAACTACTGTATTTCCTTCTGCTGTCAGATGCAACCCATCACTTATACAGCAAAACATCAATTGTCAGGTGAAATCTCCCATAATTTTCATGAAAGGTATTGGAGTTAATTTTATTCATTAAGAGATTCTGAGGGAATTAAAGGGGAATATTTAGAATTATTCTAAATTAAATTGCCCCGGAATAATGTTAGACAAAAAATAAATCGCAAACCTAAAATTCCTCACTTTTTTCTCTTTCGTAACTATCAATTTTCATACATAAATATAAGAAAATAGTTTACAATGTCCTTAACAGACTAAAAAAGTAAATTCATGATGCCCTTAACAAGATAACAGAATCACATTATCATATTTAGACTTAGGGTCTATCAAGACAGAGACTTCTCAATATGCACTTCTAAGAGAATAAAATAAAAAGATTTTTTCCCCTAAGTTAAAATTAGTTTGTATATAAATTAATTTATAAAAAATAGTTTCCAAAATATGGCTTTTAACATTTTCATAGTTAATTGTAGAGCATGGAAAAAACTACTTTTTATTTTTATTTTCTTCAACTAAAAGTATTTATGAATAAATCTTAGTGAAATGTAATCCATGATATAATCAAGATTTAACTATAACTCGGTCACACTTATGTGAGAGTCAACATCTCTCAAGCCAGGTTGTAACAAACCTCAAATATTTCGTTTGCCAGCCATCTGTGTGTTGCATTATGGCCCACAGATTGATACACGACACGCCCATTTCATATGCGACCTCAAGACAGGCGTTAGCATATTGAACAGTTACTTCATTTATTCTTTCAGGTACTTCGGTAGCCTTCTCACCGTATTTGGATCTGCAAGACCCAACAAAATCATCTCAAATATGAAGTTAACTGCTGTTGAACAATTAGAAGCCAATGTAAATGTAAATTGTAAATTAACATTCTCTTGCTGCGAAAGAACATAATTTCATGGGCTGGCAAGTGTAATAATAACGAAAACTAAACAGTAATGTGGCACAAAGTTTCAAACAGAAGCTTTAATCATATTAGGAATAATCACACTTCAATGCAGGTTTAGCTACAGCAAAATATTTCCCAATTTGATACTGATAGCCACTACCACACTGTGAGAGTAGGTGGGTGGTATATCAATGGACTACAACAGCGATGTCATGGACTTCAGGTCTATATGACATGAGGATAAATAATCAAATGGTGGTTAGGAAAAGATGGATGCAACTGTCGGGCACACAATAGCAGTTATAATGGCTATGGATGTAACAGTTATTGCATTTATTTTGTAAAAAAAAGGAGAAACCCTCCAATTTAGCCTCAGAGACTGTAAATGTTTATCACTTTAGTTCTTGATCGTGCAAAGTCTCATCAAATTTAATCATTTTCTACCAACATTAAGCACTACAGTACATATGTTTGATAGAATCAGTGACTAAAGTGAGACTTATGTTAAGTAGGAAGAAACCTGCGCTTATAACCTCAGGGACTAAAATAGGGATTTACCCTAAAAGTAAACATACTAGTGAAACAGAAGGAACAATTCCATTTGATTGTATCAGTGAGACAGGTGTCATAAATAGTCAAGCACATAATAGCACATTAAAATGATGTCTATAAAGGAAGGCAGATTATGAATACTATATCTAACAGAAGCAATTCATAAGTACTTTGCATATGCCAGGCGTCCTTTCTCATTAACTGGAGGTGGAGTAATAAGCACAATTTTCATAGTTGGTGAGCATTCCTGAAACAAATTATTACACTCACATCAACAACGTAATATAATTAGCACTTGGGAGGAAAATGGGAAGCTTCTACAGAACTTGTTTGGACTCATGAATATGCCAAAATACCCCATAAGCTCTGTAGTTTATTTCAATAACTTTCATGGAAAAATTTAAGACATAAGCTTGCATGTGAACATAGCTTGCTGAACAACTTCTCGATTAAGTTTTTTATCCAAACTTACGCTTGATGTATAAGAGTAAATGTGCTGATATGCCCAGCCTTTTTACCAATACAAAGTACTAAAACAACCAACACTAAGATACTCAATGAAAAAAATAACAAGAAAAACAACAACAAAGCTAGAAGAAATCATGGGCCTTCGAAAGCACAAGACAGTAAATCATCAGAATCATTCGATGAATTCAATGCTTAAATGAAATCAGAATTTTGCAGATAATGCACATAAAAATTAGAGTTAAAATGTTGGACGGGTAATTCAGAATCTGATCAAATTTAAATCTAAAAGTATTGAACAACAAAATGTAACCTTTAAGTGTCGAACAAATTTTCTAAGGTTCTCTTTGAATTCTTCATAAGGTACATGTTGCCTTTCACTGGTTCTTCCTATCAAAGCTGCATCATTAGCACCAAAAAAAATTGTGGTAGCAATAGGTGGTGTAGTTGAGTCCTGGAAATGAAGCCATCCAAACAACTAAAAACTCACAAGATTAATAAAATAATTTGCCAAAAATAAACAAAGGCCTTATTTTTAGGCAATGGAAGACTCTTTTTTCGGAATGGGGCAGGGGAGACTCCTTTTTTGTGTTCCAAAACTGTAATGCAAGTCTATGAGAAGTTCAGTCCAACCAAAAATCAGTTTTCTAGTCTGGTCCATCACCCTAAATGCTCAAACAAACTAATTTTCAGTTACAAATTTCAAGATATCAGTTAGTTCATATGCAAAACTTTGTTACCTAACATTCTTCAAGCTTTTGCACTCAATTATGTTTTACATATCTCATAACTTTAGGTATTTTCAATTAATGTCCTTATAAATATTTTCGTCTCATTGAGTATCTTTTTTTTTGTCTAAATATACTTGCTGTTTGATTTTGGTGTCCCTCCTCCTTCAATGTTGACGAACAAATTTGAGCAAATTAGAAAGGAAAGAAGCGAGTTGACTTGACCCACAGATTGAAGACAGGAAGACAAAAGTAATAGTAAAGTAATCTCGTTGATGGCAAAATCAGACAGTAGAGTATTTAGACAAAAATAAAAAAGAAATTGAGTACTCAATGTAACGAATTTTTTTAACACACTCAATAGAAAATACTAAAATTTATGAGGTATTTAAAATTTAATTCAACAAATTCTATTTTAAAAAGTAAGTATTTGATCTCTTCATGTTATACACAATCCTTTTTTTTTCCTTTGAATCGATGTGCTATACACAGGCCTATATACCGCTAGCATGTTTTACCCATAGTAGAGTTACTCAACTAGTTCCAGAGCACTAGGAGATTTCTCAAGGAAGGTTGTGTATCAAATGGGGGAAAGTGACAGGAGAATTTTCAAATCCACAGCCATGAGAAAGGTAAGAGTTCATCCTTAGTCACTCACTTGTCAACCCAGATTGGCTTTAAGTTATACAAACCTAGTGTAACGTGAATGAGACATAATTTTAAATACTATTTAGTTATATTCATCATCAAATATATAAAAAAAAGATCTAATATGAGGTTAAAAAGGGGCAAATGTGCAGACACCAACAGGAAGAAACATGATTTAGGTGAGAATAAGGTACCAGAGGGAAGAGGTGGTGCAGTAAGAACAGAGCCCACCTAGTGTTGTATCCACCATAACCTCGAACAAGTACATCAGCCTGAAAATGCAAGCCATTAACTGTGAAATATATTGATAATTTAAGAAAGGGGATCTGACGGAAGAGTGTTTGGTTAGAACAAATCTTACCCTACGGGAATATGCATTGGCAAGCGAAACACCCCATCCATTCTCTCTGATGGATTGCTCCGTTATGGAATCTCCAAACAACACTATCTTTGGCCTCACCATCGTCTTCACACGCGCCCACGCGATTCTATGTTGCCTTCACCGTTCTTCCACACCCTTCAACATTAAGACCATCTCTCTGCATTAAACTATGCCTTTCAAGATGAAAAATATGTCAGCTATTCTTTAATTATTCATATTTCCTATTTTTAGTTATAAAATACTGAAAAAATGCAAGAATGCTTAGATTTCAAAATTTGGAACTCTCTAATATTTTTTAAAATATTAATAAAAAAATTATATGTGTTTATAATAAACTACTTATTTATGTAAGATATTAATAATAAAATTTAACTTATGAGTGTGTTAAAAGATCAGAGTATTGTATTAAAGCTTTTTCTTAAACAAAGAGAAATTTATATACTTTAAAAATGAATTTAATTAAATATTTTAAATGATAATTGATTCTCTTACTTTTGATAATATAAAAATTCATTCAGAAAAGTTTAATTGGTTGTTGAAAGCAATAATTGATTATATGCGTGTATTGTACTCTAAATATGAGTTGAGATAATTGAGTATATACAAATGTTTGGCAATATTTTATGATGTTGATTATATTTTAATTTTTTTTTGTTGAGTTAAAAAACATTCTGAATCAAGTACAAGATAAAGTATGCATGTACCCAAAACAATAAAACCTCACTGATTAAGTTGTATATCATCAAAACATTCGCTTATTGATAGTTTAAAATGGTTAGAAAGTGTTGTTGTTATTTGGAATTTAACAAAAATAAGACAGAAAGGAAAAAAAATGACAACATTCGTAGGATAAAATGGGCCGACAATAAAAGTTGAGAATAAAATACAGTTATATTAGACATAATTGCATTCATTCAAACAAAAGCATACATGACTAAACTTAATATAACCAAATTTATCAAGTTTAAGTTTATTTTTGCTTAGAAATCTACATCTAGACCCGCTCACTTAGACCCACTTGACTTAAATAGCTAATTAGTTAGACAAATATACTTCGGTACCTACCTTAAAATAAGTTAAGAAGAAGATTTAAAAAAAATATATGATTTCATACTAATACAGAAATCAATCATGAAAATCATGCTAGTGCTAGTGTGGTTGTTGGCTACCCACCCTATTTGTTTATGATATGGGTCTCTAGAGAAAGATGAGGGTATAATAATTCATTTTTATAAATAAGTTGATTAACATCATATTATATATTATTAGTATTTATCATACTTAACCACCACACATTGAGTATTAACTTGAACGTCAGATGACCTTTCACAAGTACTTTTCACTCTCCAAAACGAAAATTGACAATTGAGTGATTATGACGATTGATACATAGAAGACCAAAGACTAACATTTGTCATCGAGGTGTATGTGGATACGTTAAGAATTTTCAGGTTGTTTCAATGAGTGGTGGTGCACCTATAAAAGATTCTCTGACGTTTAAGTCAGTAAGAATATAGATGATTTTGTGTATAAGTCAATGAATAATAGGATAGATGTACTTCTAGAGAGAATTGAGGTATTTATAAACTCATGGACTTAAGTAAATGCACAAATAAAGTTACTACTTTGTAGTAACCATTTAGGTCATGTTCTTCTTTACTTACATGTATCCTATTATTAAGATAATTTGATAATTACTTGGTAGTTAAGACCAAGCATTGAACAACGTGAATAATTACTGATGAATTATAAGGTGAATTGTCATAACTGTTTTTAACTATTTTCGTTCACTAATACATAATATACTATACATTTCTATTATTTAGTACGGGATAATACACATATAAAAACAATTTCTTAATATTATTAATTATAAACAATGGTTCCTCTAATAATCCGTATGTCTAAAAACAAATCCATATACTAATCTCCTAATTTCAATAAAAAATATGATTAACGAAGCTAAAAAAAAGGAGTGAATTTTAAGTGTATAATTTAAATAAATGATTTTGACTAGATAAACTATATAATATAATTTAAATGGATGGTGAAGAAAAGAAATATTTGAGGTTAATATCTCTTATTGTCTTTTATGAACCAAATTAATCAAGTCACTTACAAGGACTCTTCCACCGAAATTGATGTTAGAAAAAAATAGTGAAATAAATGAGAATTAGAATGTGTTACCTTGTGTTTTGTTAAATTAAACCTACTTATATGACTCCCTTGTATAGAATGATGCATGCAGTGTGATGCTCTGTTCATAATGTTTCTACATCCAATATCTTTATCTGTGGGTGCTACTTCCTAACCTTTTAGGGTCACTATCCAGTGTTTGGTAGATGCACTTTGGTCAACATATTTGCTTTATTAGGTTGTCTTCAATAAAATAAAACCTATGTTACTTCACTTCTATAAACCACTTACCAAAATGAACTAGCAATTCTGATAAGCCAATATACAATATCAACATGAGTCAAATTTATATAAAAAAACTATAAATCACTTTTTCATTTCTACTTAATTTAGAAGTTATACTCTCATTTATACTCATAACCCTTTTGTTCATAATCTTCTGAAAAACAAAGAAAAATACTGCTTAAATCTGAAAAACAAAGAAAACTACTGCTTTAAACGTGTTAGAAGTTCTAATGTTCAATAGGCAAATTTCCCACTACATTGTAAGAAAATAAACACTCGTGTTCTCTTTGCATCATAGGTATCACTTTCTAGAGTTTCCCATGGTCTCTTCGTTCCGAGCAATGATACCATTACAACTTGATAGAACACAGTTTCAGTATCTTGGATAATAGTGGTGGTAGTGCGTATCAAAGACAGTGCAACGAGAGTTAGATTTCCACTAAGCTATGTTCCATATCATGGATCATGCCATGCGTCCTAAAGAGCGCCACCATCTCTCGTCTCCTTCCAGGAAAGCACATCTTTTACAAAGTAGACAGTCATAGTGATCATAATTCACTGTCAGACAGCATTAAAGAATCAGAAGCTATTGTATGATTAGGAACCGTATTCCCATGATTCTAAATGTAAGTAGTAGTTAGGTTCTATTTACTGTTTCTCTTAAATTGAAAAACATGACTGTCCCATAAAATTGGTTAAGACTTTAAACTTATACGGACACGGACATGAAGATTCCTTAGAATTGTACTAGATTGTTAGAAATCTAATAAATACTTTTTGAATGTGACACTTCACAGATACGTGTCTTACAAGTGTCATACGAGTGTTGATGTCCGATACGAGTATCCGACACCGACACGTTATTTAAGAAGAGTGTCCGAGCTTCATTAAGCTTTAAACATGGTAGTCATTAATCAATATCATAAAATCCATCTATGAAATATCTACTTTGCTGATGATCACTGTCTGTCCAACATGTTGAATATGGAAAGACAAGTGAAAGATAAAATCACTTGATGAGATACCCACCAACCCAAAGCCAGTAGATTTGTAATGACTAATGAACCTACCCCATTACTCCTTTAGCCATTACGTTCATTAGCCTCACGTGGCCATAACAACTGCAAATATAGTTATCCATGATTACTTACTGATATCTTTAACATATGGTTCAACATGTGGGCGCAGAGATAACGTACTCTGGCCACTACTAGAAAGCAGAACTAGGTGCAAGTCTGTCTACAGCTTTGAAATGACTGCCTGGTGCTGATGACGAGAAGGGCTTAACTTGAGGATGAGTTGGGTGACAAATGTAGGACCAGAGCTTCACTTTGATTACAATTTGAAACAAATGCTGTCTGCACACGTTTTCCAACCAGGAAAAAAGCAAACTCTATCAAAAGCAAACTCTATCATTGTCCTGTGCATGCTTTCATTGCCACTATTTGTTGAAATCAGCACTTCTTCAGATGAGCTTTACTTAGCATACATATTATCTAGACATCAAAATCACTATATTTATTTTCAAAGTAAGCTACGATGAAAACAATTACTAAAAGCGTGTTTGAAATCATGCACCAAGAATTCCCTACATGAACCAGCCTTTTACCAGTGTTAAACAGAATAAAAGCAAGTTGTTTGAAGGCCACAATCAAATGTTCTCAGCAATTTGGCTTTATAGTCTTACAAATATTCAATTATAAAGTTGATTTATACACTTAACACCTTTTTTAGTCTCTAAAATTGTTTTTCATATTAAGCCCTACCTTAAAAAGAACCACACTTCATTTTTTCTCTGCGTACATTTTGGTATACGCCTACACATGACTATTTTTCATTTTGGTCCCTACAAGAAAAATACTCTTAACTCACTCATAACTTTAGTAAACAAAAAATGGTGTCAAGTAGAACCAAATTTATAATTAAACTGCTAACATATATTACAGAACATATGCGGTAAATTTGGCAACGAAGAAGGTTGAAGGCAAGGTCTATTATATTCACTGCGAATTAACTATACATTCATACGATGGTTTATTTAGCAGCAAATAGTAAGATAAATATTCATCAGATCTTTGTTTCAAAATCCCCTCGTTGTTTTTCTTCCTTTGCAGTTTACATATACACTACACATAAATAAACCTAAAGTTAGATTCAACATCATCTATCCATCAACTTGAAAATACCACTGCTCATTCTGTATTAAGGTATAATGAAGTCAATATGGTTAAAGATTGAAAGGAAGAAGTGTCAAAGATAAACATCTATACAATAACTTGTATTACATAAATCAAGCTCATGACCTAGAGCACTACTGAACACTATTTTCGAAGAACCTAATACCCAATTAGCTTTGAAGGTGAACCATTGGAATATTGTCCAAGAAACGACGGCTGTGAACTAGTACTTTTGTTGAACTTGATCTCCTTCATGATCGTGAATGATCCTAGGCGGCTTTCCCCTCTCAATTGAGTTACTCGAGGGCATTGAATCCTATGAGATATTTGCATAAGCAGGAATAGTATGTCCACATGATGTTGGAGTTGAATTCCTTGATTTCTGACTGAGGATCTCCCCACGACTCCTTGTAATAGTTTCGTCAAGAATTTCCCCACTACTAGTATTGAATGTTGCTGTCTGACTACCTGAACCCTGTGAGGTGTATAAGCATCAATCTACGAACAAGATCTTCGACAGATATATATGTAATATAATGTTGGTAGCAACTAGTTCAAGAAAGACTTCTTATGCATCCTCAATTATAAAAGCAACTAATTCAAGAAAGACTTCTTATGCTAGTTTGATAATGGTTCAAACTACCTACTTCGAATGACAAGTTGAAACTGACAACAGGTGCTTCCTCATATGCTGCAGCATCCAACTCTTGAAGATGGGCTCCTTTAAAAAACTTGGGAAGGAAATATTGACGTACTGGGATAAGAAGCATGATTAACAGTGGGAAAAGGACCCCGGCAATTGGTATCCAGGTTAGACCAAAGCAGAGAAGCAAGTAAGCTATCTGGAATGATGTAAACATGGCAACCGTTTTGAAAGGCACGGTCTCTATAAGGGCCGCATGGTGTTTCTCCAGCACTCTTGTAAAGAGAAAAGAAAATGGAATCATCATCTTCAACATTATAAAATGTAATGATAATGCTAAAGATGGAAATTCATGAAATGCAAACAAATGTTAATTTTAACATGGATATATGTTGTGGGAGTCCAGGAATCATCACAATCCCAAGAGATTAAATAACTTCTAGCAATATTTGAGTAAAAATAAATGAACAAATAAACTGGTAGTGAAATTCTAGAAAATCAAAGAATTTATGCTTCTTATGGACTAAAAGTAGGAAGTTGATGCAGGATGAAAATTTTGACACTATTGATATCCATGAATCCTAGGACCATGAAAATGATAAAATTGACTATGAGCATGGATATACTTGTATCTTCGACTTGGAGCAGTGAAAAGATATAATATTCTCTCCCAAAACTGATTTCCGGGCAAGCTTTCAATTGCCATGAAAGCAAAGTAACCCCAAAGCACTGAAGTTGGTATCTTCTTCAAAAGAGGCATAGCAGCAACACAAAGTGTAACCATTAATGCCTGCAGCAGATTGCTGAGGCGCTGTTCTTTAACTTCAACTGGTAAAAGGTCATCAATATCTTTATCCACATCGAAAACAATCTCATCAACAGGGGTGTCAATGTATCCATGACTTTGAGCCAGTTGGATGGTGGATTCCTTCATCTCCTTTAGCCCCTGCTTGGTAACAGAATATTGGATAAAGGTGAGAAAGATCATAAATTTCGAATCGTTAGGAACTGATAGGATTATATTTACCAAGGCAGGTGGTATTTGGTGGGCTAACGGAGTCTGCATTTGATCATATGCTTCTTGCATACTTCGGTATAGCTGATTCAGGTTCATATTTTTCTGCATGCTTTTCCGTGCGGCAGATACAATTTTGTTACGCAAGAGCTGTTCCAAACAAAACAAGTATCAATGATTGTCAAATAGCTTAGCTACAAAGAAGCAAAAGTTGGCAACATGGACTATACAAGTTTGTCTGTACACAGAAAAATTAGTGAGACAATGACAGACAACATACTACAAGAGGAGGTAATGAAAGGGTAACATAGTTTTAGTTTCAGAATGAAACTGATAGATAGTTTTCACTAGAAACATGCATTAGATAGTATCCAAAACAGTTATTAACAATAACTATGAAGTAATGAACTGGTTAGATTCTGGTGACTCTGCCAGAAAAAAACTATTTGTCCACCAAAATAAATGAAGAAGTTTGCAGGAAAAAAAGATTCACAATTAACAGTTGAGCTATGTAATTATCTAAGGTAAGAAAATTATATTACCTGATGTTTTAGGGTAGCTAAGCTTTTAGTATGCATTGGAGATTGAGGAATCACACCGTTGGATGGAGGGATTCCAATAAGCCCACACAAAATGGTCTGGCAAACAACTTAAATAAGATTTTAAAAGGAAACTATCTGCTATATGTCTACACAAGGCCTTCATTTGCCATTCATGAATACCGCAAATGAATTTCAGAAGTATTTCAGAGAAATAACATACCAAGAAGCCCAAGAGGAGAAGGTCATAATGATATGATGAGGGTTTTCTTAGATTGAACTCCTTTTGCTGGGCAAGCTGTGATGCAACACTGTGATCAAAGTAATAAAGCACAGCAATCATAGTCGCTGGTATAAAAGCTCCAATAATATAGATGAGAGGCACATTCAACATTTCCTGCTAGTAAAAGGAAAAATGAGCAAAGAACTACACATTTCAAGGGAAAAATATAGAATTCAGCTTTCCCAAAAGTGACATTGTCTATCGTTTACAGTGAGAATATTATCCATATTAAATAATCAGAGACCTTAATTACTGTCCAATTTGTGTATGCACCGGGAGACCATGGATTTGGACTGAAAAGTCGCCTAGGGATTCCCCTTGGAACCTTATTTGTTGGTATATAAGACACAGCAGTCCACACCAGAATCATTAGTGGAACTCCATAATCAGCTATAAATCCCCGCAACCAACCTATAACACAATCTTATTTATTAGAAAGTAACTTGTAGCAAAAACTAATCAGCAGAATGCATGAAGGAAATTTTGAATCAATAGACCGAAGAGATAGCCCAGAGAACAGAATAGTAGCAAATCACAATCAAATTTGTAGTGTATCTTGCAAAGCATTAAATTCCCTACTGAATCTTTTCATCAGGATTCAGAGTATAACCACTACCTGCTCCGTATCGCCAGGATCTAGCCTTACGGCTTCTTAGTGCAGTAAACAGAAGGCCAAATGACAAAACCAAAGCAAACATTCCATTGCCAAACAGCCAAGAAGATTGGAGTGCAGTCTGATTGGTACCTTCTCTCTGGGACTGGGGCACACCGAACTCTTCCACGAGTCCCTTTTAAGAAGGAGATTACTGACTTTATTACTAAACAGGAGTTTTAATTTTGGTAATTGTAAATAAAGGACACCTGTATATGATCCAAATATCCAATTTTCATAATACTTGACAAAAATTGCTCATGGTTGGAATATGTATACTCACCCTTATAGCCTGCTGCATGAAGAGCATTGCAATCAGCAGACCAAATAGTTCACCTGCAAGGCGCGTGAATCTGTTGATTATGGAGCATGCCCCAAGAATGGCCAGCAAGAAGAGCAACGCAGCAGTCCAAACACACACCCTAAAAATCAAAAGGTGAAGAATTTATTTTTCAAATCAACAGCAATTTCCTTTCAATAAATAACTCACCACTCAAGGAAATCAAGAGGTACCATCCAGTCCAAGGAAGGAATAGTTTGTGTCCCAAATCCTTTCTATCCTTTGCAAAGTCATACAAAAATGTATACATCAGAACTGTTGGCTCGGCTACACCAAGAATGAGGAGGGGCTGCCCTCCTAAGATTGAATGGATAATGCCACAGAGTGCTGTTGATGCAAGGGTCTGCACTGCAGTTAGAGTTCCATCTATAGAATATAATCAATGAAACATTTCTCAGAAACAGGGACACCAAAATTCCAAAAAGGACACTGAACCACAAAAGTATTATTGTACCTGTATTTCTCTCCAGTTGCTCCCCAAAAGAGATAACTGGAATTGCTGAAGCGAAAAATATATATGTAGTTGGGGCAAGGATCCTATATCAAACAACATCAAAATTAAATGTTTAACAAATCTTCTAAGTTTCATGAGGCAAACTGTAATTGGCTGTTCCATTTGCATTGGTTATGTGTTATTTATTTTTTCTCATCTGGGTGGTTTTTGGTTTCAAACTTGATGCAGCTAGGCATGTTAAATAATGTTCTACACAATTAAACACTTACAGAAAAAGAAAGTAGGAAGGTAAATGAAAAAAGAAAACTCACAATTTAAAATTAATTTACAAATAAACTAATTTTAGTTTATAAAAAAGGTTTATTTCATTTTTTCTTCCTATTATCTTCTGCTACCAGTATTTATGGAAAATTTTATCCATAATTAGACTGAAATATCAGAATCTACAAATTTATACCACGAACCTGATGCCTGCTTGGAATCCACTAGTCCAATCTTGTTTGTAGCACACAAGTCTTCCCTTGAGGTCATTCTTGATCCCACGTAACGGAACAAATGTTTCTTCCATGAAGGTATTGGAAGGTGAGGAGATGAGTTTTAGTTTGTAGGAAATAAGCAGAAGATTTTAGTGGAAGATAGTGAATCACTTCAAGGGACTCTAGAGGCAAATGATGATTAAAGTTGCTTAGTAGAAGTGTCTATAACCAAACTTTGAGCAGGGAGATGGAAAACTTACATATCTAAATCTTCCTATATAGGAAAGCAAGAAAAAAAAATGGATGTTCATCTGTAGCATGTAGTAGCACACCAGGCCGGAAAACGAATAAACGAATCCAGATGATGAATTCTCATTTGCAATGACAATGAAAATGTTTTGGATAAATTGCTATGAGTGACCAAAGAATGAGTTATGTTAGTAAATGAATAAAAAACACTTGGGTAAGTTGAATTCGAGAGTAACAGAAAAGTGAACATTCTCCATAAGCTGAATATGAAGGGTAGAGTTCAACCACGATGGGGTCAATAACCAAAATACTATCTTACCACACGAGCCTTCCATGTAATCGTCATTCTGAAAGCAAAGGTTAAACAGAAGTTCACATCAGTCACATTCACACTGAAATTGAGGGCTACCCTTAGAGAACAATCCAAAGAAATTAACGGAAGCCCATCATTACAAGCTGCACTGGTTACAGCTCAGGTACGCCTGAGAGAATGGACATGACAGAAGAACACAAACAGAGTTGTCGAGTATGAAAAGCTAGACCCAGATGGGTTTGTCTGGCGAGATTAACGAGATTCCATGACTGAGACCATGATGGGAAATAATGGTTTAGAAGACTTGTGACAAATTGGATATTAAATGAAAGAGAAATTGTACGTTCATCAAATATAAAAATTACTTTTTTTCTTTTCACAAGAAAGAAGATTGCAGTTACATTAAAGTGATGGTAGCAATGAAGAAGTGAAAAGGGCAAGGTAACTTAAGGTTATAACTGAAGCACTTCAGCAAAAAAGAAGCTACAGTTTCCGAGGCACAAACCGAGCAATGCATGAGAAACAAGGAAGCAAAGAAACGGTCAGTGAAGTTGGGAGATTTTTGTGTGACATGTGAGACTGTGTGTGAAGCGATCTCATGCATATATAGTTCTCATTCCGGAATGAAAATTGCAGTGGAAGGAGCAGTAGCACGAATCAAAACCCGTAAATGGAAGGGTGATGCAAACACATGAAGAAGATATTTTAATATTTGCCGCATTCATTTTTCGACCTACTCTTACACTTTACAGTGGTGGAATATTAATTTCCAAAAACTTGCTCAAACTAAGTAATAAAAAAATTTCAATGCAACAGCAATGTAAGAACCGATTTTTGGCCATCTTTCTTCAATGGTAAACTAAATCAATAACTGTTCTTACCTAATTACAACTGTAGTTGGAAATGTTCCAATATGAGTTAGAATGAGTTATTTGTATAGATTCAAAATCCAGTTAATGCTAACACTGTAAGAAAATTAAGAGTTTATATAACACAATCCAATGAATTGTGTATGAATAACAACGTAAATCAGTTTATATTGCAACCACGACACTGTTTTCATAAATTGAAAATCATAAAATTAGTAATATTGTGATGTTCCAAAATTGAAATTACAGAAGTAAGCATATATAGAAGGATGAGATCCTGAGATGTTATTGGCACCAAAATTAGGTAATCTGTACGAAAGCAGGGTTTGGAAAAGGAAAGCCCAAATCCGAATATCCGATACGTATCTGTGGAACGCACATCGCATTATAATGTGTTACTCTGCCAAACACTTTTTTTTTATATTTCATTAAAATAATCGTTACTCCTAAAGCAATTCCCAGTCACTAGCCACTACTCACTTAAACACCATTAACTTACACTTAGTTTTATGTTTAAGGAATATTTTCATTTTTTCATTTTTTTATCTTTTTATTTTATATTATTAGCTAAAAAAATGCAACCCATTAGGTATTCCGTACTGTGTCAATGGGTGGTTGAATCTAAGAGACAAATCTCTGAATTAAGATTAAATACTTTATATTAAAAAATGTGTACGTCTAATATTTCATTTCAAACATAATATCTTTACTTTTTCTTCTTTTCCTTCCTTTTAAGATCTTCAACTTAAGTCTTAGAGAGTTAATTTTATCATATATAAATATTTACAACTTTGGAAAGCATTAGTTTCTATAAAAAATATATAATACAGTGAATAACTAAATTCTGGTGACAATATCTTTGATTCCTGTATTCTCCAATCCCATCAAATGTGGAGGTATGGGATTCAATTCCCCTCTTTTGCCTAAATTTCAAAATCATAAAGGTTCTTCAATCAACTATGATTTCAATATAAAAATAGAAAACTGGATCTCCATGTAATCCTGTAATTGAGATCTATGCTAATTTGACTTCTGATTATGAACATCTTCCAAAAGTGACTTTTGAAAATAATATAAATTAGGTTACAATGAGCACAAGTACCTAATACACTCATACCCAAAATAGTTACAATAATTTATTCAAGTTTTTTAATAATTTTGTTGATCTTGTTCGTAGTATAAAGAATATATCATTAGTGGATGCGCAAATGGTAGTGCAACACATCAAGGACAACTTTACTAAATAGTGCAATTTTTAACAAATTTACTATAATAAATAATTTTAAACTGTTTATATAAGCAGAAAAGTGGTGTGTTTGGAAAGAAGATTTAAAAATGAAGAAATCGTACATCCAAACATATTTTGGTTCTGTTGGAATTCAATGTGTTCTGACACTTTTTAATTTTTTTTTAAAGAAGTCACACTTAGATGTACAATTTAAATTTATTTTAATTTTTATACTTTTTTATATTAAAGACGTGATAAAAAAAAAAAAATTGGAAGTCATGCATTTCAACGTGACTTATAGTTTTTTTTTTTTAAGTTATACTCATTGTTTGGTGGAAGTCATGTATTTCTTACTTTAATTCTTATTGTTTTTTGTTTTTGTTTTTTCTAAAGGTATGTTTCCATTGTAATGAATATATTATTTTTTTTAAATTGTGATTAGGGAAACAATGTCTTCATTTTAGGATTTTTTTAATTTTTGGAAAATCATACAATGAAGCAAATTTTAGATTTTGTTTTTATAAATTGTTTTGTATTTGATGTTTATATTTTTAACGTAAATGTTTTATATTTTTTTTTAAAAAAAAATAAATATATTAATTTTAATTTTAACAAACAAAGAATTTTCAATTTTCTTAGCATCATCTCTCACAAATAAATACTTTACTTTACTACCTTAAATAGAATTATTTAATATTAATTATCACTTTATTAAAATAGTGGTAAAAACAATTATTTATTTTTTACAATCTTACTATTTCAAATTTTACAAATTACATTAAATATAAATACTATTTTAAAATTAAAATTAATATATTCATTTAAAAAAAATTATAAAATAAATGATAAAACATTTACATTAAAAGAATAATCATTAAATAAAAAATTAAAAAAATATATAAAATAATTGCTAAAAAATATCTAAAATGTGATTACAACAATGGAAAAATATTCAATGAAAAAATATTTTCTATTTTAAATAAAAATGTCTAATAATAAATTCTTGTGAATGGACACAACTTTAAAAAAAATTTAAAAAAAAAACTAAAATCGTGATGAAACCCACAATTAAAAATATAAAAAAATTCAATAAATTGGTTTCAGTGGGCATGGTTTAAATAAATTTAATGTCTTGCTAAAATATAAGATTTACAACAACAAAAAATTTAAAAACACGTCTTTAATATAAAAAACAAAAGAAAATTAATTAAAGTCATGCATACAACTTTTTTTAAATATTGTAAAAAACTTGTTTAATTGCACGGCTTAAGTATTGAAAATTTTATGGACTAAAATCGTTTTTAAAAAGCTCGGTTTTTTTCATTTCAAAACTATCTTCTCAGACAATATTTATCCATTCATATAAAAATGTTTAAATTTTGCCTTTTTCAATAAATTTGTAGAAAATTCACTATGTTTTGTTTAAATGATTGTGGAAGTAGAAAGAAAAGAAAATGATTGAAAAGTTAAGTTATTTGAATGTAGAAAGAAGAAAAGTTATATTTTGAGAATGTGGAGAGTTGTATAGAAACATCTAATGGACAGTTTTAACAAATAAAATATAATAAAAGTTAAATTTATAATTAAATTATGTAAAATATTATTAAAATAATGAAATTGTTGTAGATTTCATTCATAAATATACAGCAAAGAGGTTGTGTTGGAGATCCCACAAATATTACATATATTATAAAGTATGACATCTCATAATTTATAAGTGAGTGTAAACATAAAGATTAAAATTTAAGATTTTAAATTAATAAAGTTGAATTAGACTTAAAAATCCACCACTTAATAGTTATAAAAAGTTATAGGATGACTGTAAAAAAAAATCAACTGATCAAGAGAATAAATTTAAGTAAAATGTTGGTAGATGATGTGATTGAGATGTAAAAAAAAATCTATAATTAATTAATTTACCAAAATAGTTATGAAAGATTTAAATTAAAATAAAGGTAAAAAATATTATATAAATGTTTTCCATTTATTTATATATTTGTGCTAGAAATTTATAATTAAAGAAAAAAATTATTATTTAGAACTAATATTATGACGTAAAGATACAAATAAAAGAGTATATTTTAATATTTAATTTTAAAAAGTTGTTTGTTTTTATAAAAAAAAAGTAATTTGTATATTAGTTTATAATTAAAATTTTATATTTTAACATTGAATTATACAAAAGACTTCGTCTGATGGAATATAAATTATTTTAAGAAATTATTTTAGCATTTAAATCATAAATGTAGCTTCCTTGTTGATTTTAATTTTTTTAGACATAAATTTTAATTTTTTTCATTCCAAAGCATAGTATGACACATTTTCTAACCCATTCCTATTTCCATAACCAATTACAAAGAGATAAATGAATAAAAAAACAAAATAGTCATTCATAAACTTTTTCAAAAATTTATTTAAAGTATAATTGTATATGATAGAATTTCTAAAATCAATTATCATATTTTCATAGTCGATTATGAAGAGATAAATATTTCCATAATCAATCATTAATCGATCATGAAGTGATAAATGCACCCCAAACACACTTCTCCCTCATCATTTTTTTCAAAAAATCATTCACGCATGTAAGACACATCCTACCAAATGTGAACATTAGAGGTACTTTCTTAATTCCCAAATTTACGTGAAGAGGACATTTGCCCAACCAAACATACCAACCAAACATAAGTTTAGTGAAACATGGGACTCATCAATAATGTTAACCGTGTTTTCTTCCTGCTATTTATCACAAGTTGTTTTTTTCAAATATAATTTAAATTTCAAGTGATATACTTATTTTTTATTAAAATAAAACAACCGTGGAGAAACTGGTTCAACTTCTGCATAAAATATGCAGATTAAATTATTAATGGTGTCAATTGCGAAATATTATCATTGTTGGTGTATTATAATATTCAGGTTTGGCTAACAAATTTTAATTACAAATATTTTTTAAAACAGTTGGAGTAAAGTGATAAGTAGTGTTAAATATATAGAGAATAATAATAAAATGAAAAATTAAAAAAGTCATTAAAATTCAATTTTATAAAAAAAAAAAAAACTCTAGCCCATATAATCTCTTGTTTATACGATTAATTGTTGGTTTAAAAAATTGTCCTTAAAAAATATTTTGGTGTTAATAATCAACAAATATTAGTTAAGACTCCCCGACAATTTGTAAACCGCTTCAACTATTTTCATTCCTAAATTTAGGTTTTATTTTCATTATTGTTTGTAAAATTCAACGGGTTCTCCTATTTTCATATTACTTTATTGGTTTTCAACATTAATTTTTATCTATAACTTTTTTGAATTGGATAATTGGAGATTTTGTCATGGATATCTATCTTTTATGTAACGTTTTATCTCATCCGTAACTTTTTTATTTTGGGTAAGTTTTGAATTGTGTTATATGTAATATATTTTTTAAGTTATATGCTTTTACATAAATGTATTCATTAGGTTTTGTGTGTTTTATTTGAATACATTCATCCTAAGATCTTGAATATAAATGCATTATTTAGGTTATGTGTTTTTATTTTGATTTGATGATATGGTTTTTTAATTTTAATAAATATACATATACACCACATGATGAAAGAGGTACCAAAGAATTCATCTGTCTTAACTGGCTATCAACGAGCTATATTATATATTGTTAGGATTGTGTTTGGTGGTTAAGTACGAAGTTAAATTTATTTAATATTCATGTTTACTTTGTGTAATAAGATATTGAATTTTGTACTTGTAGGATTGTGGGAAGTAAAGTTAGTGTTCTACATATGGAAGTTAAAATAAATTTGGGATTTATGTAGACAAATTGAAAATGTGTTGTAGAAATCTAACTTATTGTTGCAACATTAGTTAAAATATAATAGATAAGAAATTAATATATTTTTTTATAGACAGGTGACATAAAGTGACCAGCATCTTTCATATGTATATTGATGAGGTGACTACCACACTAAATTATATGTTTACGGTCATTCGCATCCCTATAGTATGACAGTTTTACATATATGTGACTCTAAACACATAACAACTACAACAATATTAGTGAATTTATTTGGCATGAAAATGATTATACCTCAACAAAGATAAAATAATGTTATGGTAAACATAGTAAAATCAATTGGTTGCATCAAGTTTTCAAGGAGTTATGTGCTTATCATAGATAGACACATGTTGTTGGGATTTATTTGTTGTATCCCATGGAATGCACTATATTTGCAAATAAGAATGTGACATCATCGAATGTATTGTACATTGACTTTTTAATGACCTTCTTATGTGTGGAGGTTATGCATGGAGAGCAATCATACTAGCTCACATGTACAAGTTAGTAATTTTGCACAGACAAAGTAACTAAGAGATTATGTCACACTATACAAATTAGTAATTGAATCATAAAAGAGTACTTATATTTATTTTATGTTATATTATAAATAACTTTGTTTATATTATAATAGATGTAAATATTCAAACATTTTTTTGACATTAATCTTAGGGATTTAAATTTTAGGTTGAGAATCAACCTTATGTGTGGCTACTATGTGGTAGGTTGAACTATATGTAAACTTATAATTATTACACTTAACTTAATTATTTGATCCATAGTATTATTAGACTTGATTATAATAACCTTTATTTAATTTATTTTGTTGACTCACAATTCTTTATATCATGAATTTCATTTCTATTTGTCAACATATCAACTTCATCTTATATTTTACTCTAATATCACCTAGGCCCTGTTTGCATTGAGGGGTGCACTATTCACGCGGACAGATGTGAGAGTGCACCCCAAGTTTGTTTCTAGTGATTGGTGAGGGGGGAGGTGTGTGGAAAGGAGAAGATGGAACTTTTTTGGTGCCTCTCATGTATGAAGAGAAAGTGCAATGAGAGAAGAGAAAGCCACATAGACTTTTGAGCATTTACATTTTTACCCTTAATAAGAATAAAAAATACATTTAAATATTTAAATTCTAAAAGTATAAATAATATAATTCAATTATATATTATAATAATCTAGATTTTGATTTATTAATGAAAATACAAAATCCATTTAAATATTTAAATTCTAAAAATATAAATGATAGAATTCCATTTTAATAAAAAAATTTATTTCAAGTAAACTGTAAATATCCAAAAAATATATTAATATATTCATAATAAAAAAAATATTAAATATATTTTTAATAAAAAAATACTTATATGCCTTAAAATATAAATATATTTATAATAAAAAAAGTATTATTAATATTAACAATATAAATATTAAAATAATAAATTGAAAAATAATTTAATTAGAATTAAATTTTAATTTTATTTATTTATTTAAATTCTACATTATTTTATTCTTTTATTTATAGTTAAAATTTTAAATTATTTTAATTAAATAAAATGTGTATAAAGTAATTATCATTTATTTTTATTTTTTTATAC
>Ga0123342_1004099_pt1 | contig 22658 bp, 15 predicted proteins | sample Turbeawhitnodule_FD_89960 | JGI IMG/M metagenome (GOLD analysis project Ga0123342, IMG submission 89960) | Root nodule microbial communities of legume samples collected from Mexico - Turtle bean Mexico white nodule | ecosystem: Host-associated > Plants > Roots > Nodule | place: Mexico: Nepantla... | reverse complement strand
TGTAAAAAGGTATAAATTCATAAATTAGGGATTATTTTATATGTAAATTAGCAATAAATCCTCATAAGTGCCTATATTTTAATATGAAATATTACTGAAATTAGACACTTATCATTTATTACAGTTATATTTTATCTATAAAAATATTTATGCAATGATAACTATATACCCTTCAAACACTACAATTAAAGTTAATCAATTGTTGAAAATTTTAGCGATTGTGCTTAATATGTCGAAACAACAACAATAAAGTATAGTACATTTACATCAACAAAGGTGAATTGTTCAATGGAAAATGAAATTTAAGATGAATCATCTCAATGTTTTGGAAGATTATGTAAGCGTGTATTTGAGTCAATTAAATTAAGGCTTTTATTTCTGGTAGCATTCTTTTGGCATTTCCAACAAATGTCAATTTGAATAAAAAAATCTCTTTATTTCTGTTCTCGCCGGCTCGAAGTTGGTCGGAGTATGAATGAGCTTTTCTCGAATTCCTTTTTGGTGGTCGGTCGACCTCCAGGTTTCAGCAAACCGATCTTCTGGGAATGAGGGGACTCCACCTGTGATTACACTCCGACTAAGCTCTCACGCTGTCACCTTCCCCAGATGGACCCTTAATGAGCTCGGCCAAATACCTACCTAATTCGAAACAGTACAATTTCTATGAAAAAGTCCTATAACTTTTGGCAAGTTAGACAGAAACCAAGTTAGTAAGAAAAAAAGTTGTTATCAGGGAAATGTTATTTCATATGTTGATGAAATAGGAGATTACATTTTGAGCCAAAAGTCTCTCTCCATCTTCTAACTTCTTAGTTTAAAGTTTGTTTTCTACAACTTTTCTGCATTATCACTAGAAACTCCATATCACTATGACAAAAAAATATGATTTCAATATAATATTAGATGAAAAAGTACCTAGATTCTTCCAAAGATCTCCTTAATTAAGTGATTTCAATACGTAAATTCTTGATGATCCTTTCCACGGTTGAAGTCTTGGAAAATGACCATAAATTTTAGTATCGGCTACAACTGTCATCAACAACAAATGCCACATTTTTTTCTCACACAACACATAAAGATGTGTGAAATATAAATAAACACGATACTCATAACCATGAGATAGTAAAAAATTAGTAAATCTTGAGCCTAACAATATCACAGGTTTGTAACAGTACATAGTTTAATGTAACTATCTTTAACAAATAAAACGCTTTTTGGAATGAAAAAAAGAGTTGATTATTCCAATTATTAGGAATTAAAGGTAATAAGACCTTTCGACACTAACATCTTCCTCTTCATACTCACTACTATATATTTATCCACAAAATTCTCTGTTATACAGTATAATAATTTTACCCAAATGTAGGGGTGCAGGTTGCAAAATGGGAAGTGTAGGAAGCAAAAGCCTAACAAAAGTGTCAAATATCCCTTTCAAAAATTGAACCTTCCGGCCCAAATCATAGATCATAAAATAGTTTAGTCCAGTTTTTTCCCGCACCCCTACGTTTTTCTTTCTGCACCCCCATAATTTTATAATTCCCGCCTATTTTATTTGAAAAGGACATCATGGATGAATTGTTTTTTCACCGTTCTTCTTCTTCGTTCATTGGTGGCACTAATAGAGACTCATTTTAGTTACGCAAAGCAAGGTGGAGAAGTGAGTTGCATTGCTGAAGTGTTGGATAACTTTTAAAGGTAAGAATTAAAATATTTTAAGAGGTTGGGTAGTTATTGTGTTTTTAGGTTCTTGAAGATTGGGATCCAAGATTGTGTTACGGATGGATCAATACGGAAGTGAGAATATGATTTGTCGTCCCGTAAGTAAAGCTTTATGTTTTTCGAATGAGGGGGTTTTCTGGAAGAAGTTTGTTCACTTACGGATTTGCTGTATCCAGAAGCAATTTTTTAGTTATGGATTGATGGATTCAAAATGCATATTTTTGGCTACAGATTGGTGGATTCGTAATGCATTTAAATCCAGCTAACTTCTAGACACACTCATTCAGGAAAATTTTGGATTACTCAATTCAAGACTATGTTGTGGAATCACGATCCAAAAAACAAAAACAATAGGAAGGAAATGAAGAGACACCACCAAACCACCACCAAGCCTCCAAAGATATCATCAAACCACCACCAAGCAAAACGCACTTCATGGGTCCTTTGTGATGAGATGAAGTCGCCATGTGCAAAGAAAGATGTAGGAAATATAGGTTTGTGGTGTGCGTAGGGAAGAAGTAGAAAGAGTATGGGTAGTGTGTTTTAGGATTTTTAGAAAGAGTATAAGTAATGTGTTTTAGGGTTTTAAGAAAGAATATGGATAGTGTGTTTTAGGGTTTTGGGGTGCGGGAAGAAAAACCGTAAAGGTGCATGAAGAAACTTCCATAGTTCAGAACAAAGTTCATTTCACAATTCAATTATTTTTTAATTATGTTTTATGATCTTGCGAGTTCTTGTAACCCATATAATAATGTAGGACATAAATTATAATTATAATTATAATACATATCTTTTGACTAAAAAAAAAGAAGCTTTTGACTAATTTATCAGGTAGATTTTTTTTCTTCTAAATTTAATACTATATATATATACATATTCATTTTATTACTGCCTTACATTTATTTTATTAATGTTCATTTATCTAATAATTTATATTTTTCTTAATTTTTTTAAGTTGTTTTTTTAATGTAGTATTAGGAAACTGTTCATAATATCAACAAAGGAGGAATATGAATGTGTAGAATTCATTTCATCTACAATACACACACATATATAATAATAATAATAATAATAATAATAATAATAATAATAATAATAATAATAATAAAAATCGAAGTATTTTATAATTTATTACTTTTCTGGTTTATTAATAAGCATCAACTTGAAGGTTTGAAAAAAAAAAACAACGAGGAAAATAAATAAATAAAAATATAAAAGTTTGAAAATATGAAAAGTAAAAAAATTTGAAATAATAACATTCTAATAAAAATTTAAATAAAATGATTAAATTTAAGAATTTAAAAATAGCAAAGTATTGTACACGTGATATTTTTGTTCTTAGCTACGTTTTAATTTATTTTTTTATAATGATTCTGAAAAGTTTTCTTATATTTTTTGTGTACGAAGATGAGTCAATGAAATCATACCGAGACGTTATATATAGAAGTTGACGTGTAAGGAATTTAATTTCTAAATTACACCAATTGCAAATGCAAAGTCAATTGCATTCTATTACAACCCCCGATAATTAACATCACACATTGTTTATAATAAAAAAATATACATTCACACTAGTTTCATTTTATAACAGTTAAAAAAAAATTATTATTTTATTATAATATAATATTTTATTCTAAAAATAAAAGATTTTTTTTTTATTATTAAAATGTAAAAAAGTTTATTATTTTAAAAAGTTGCTTTAATAACTTCACATTAAAATACACCAATTTATAACAATTGTAAAAATTACTCTATTTTTCATCACAACAATAAAAACTAATTTTAGAGATAGAAAATAATTATTTGTTATATTGACAATAGATATTATTTTAGAAATAAAAAATATTAATATTTAAATTAGTTTCTATTATTAATACATAATTTTCATATCTAATTAGATATCAACTTTAGAATTTAAGTATTGGTTGTTAAAACTTAAGTAATTAATTAGATACCAATTTAGAAACTATTTATCAATAATAGAAAATTATTTAGATACTAATAATTTTTTTATTCATCAAAATAGTGTCTAATTTAATGAGTTTTTAATAGTGTAAATAACATAAAAACTATTTGTGGAAGGTTATTAAGACTCTTATTCCTTATAATTTAAGGTAAAACAAATTTAGGCATCAAGTTTAAGGCAGTGATGAAAAATGAAGAGAAAAAGTTCCCTCAAACAGAATAATTTATATTCACTGACATGACATGCAGTGTTCACACACACAATGAGAGAAACCATCTATGTAGAAGTGAGGTTTCCCTACTACGTTTTATTTCAAAAGAAAACAATGAAATACAAAACCATACACATGCTAAATCATAAACTTATCTCCCAAATAAATGGAAAAGCTTGAAGCAAACAAACAAGAACAACGACTACTTCAACTTAATGAGAACGTATGAGACAATTGCATGCTGTCTCATTATCAAAGTTCCCTCTAATGTTCACGACACATGTCTAAGTTGTACGAGAAAGAATTTACAGTAGTATATTATGTGTCATAAAAATTAGGTGAAACCACGACAATTATGAATTAATTAACTATTAGCCATAGCTGTGATGGCCATGATCATGAGAGACTGGGACAGGTTCAGAAGATGGGTCACCACCAGAATGAGCAGCACCCGCTTCTTGAATCTGAATGGATTGATAGGAAGTGGTCGCAGCTGGTGGTGGTTGGTGGTAAACTGGGGCATATTGATGTGGAGGTGAAGTTGGTGGTGGTGGTGAAGGTGGTGAAGATGGTGGAGAAGGTGGTGGCGAAGGTGGAGGATAGTGGAGGGGCTTCTTTTTTAGTTTTGCAAGTAATACAACAGCAAGGAGGAGAAAAGCGACCAAGAAGCCCCCTAAAGAAACGGAAACTGCTATAACAGCTTTGTACTTGTACTTGACAATATAAATAGGAGGACCGTTGGGTGGAGGAGAGGGAGTGTAAGGAGGAGTAGTATTATAAGGAGGGGTAATACATGAACAGTTATAGGGAATGGGAGGAGGAGGTTTGCTGGTGTTACAATTTGGAGGTGGTGGTGGTGGTGGAAGGGGTTTTGTGTAGTTTGTCATGTTGCAATGTGGTGGTGGTGGAGGAGAAGGAGGAGGAGGAGAATAGTATGGATAATGGGGTGAAGATGGTGGTGGAGAATATGGAGGAGTCATGTTGTAAAGTTGAGATAAGAGAATGATGATACTCTTTCTTTCTACAATGGATCCTATATTTAAAGACCATGGCAACCTTAAGTCTACACCATTCTTCTTCACTCTCTTCAAACTATATCTATACGTCATTTTTTGGATTAAATAACGTTGCAACAACAAATTTCAAAATTAAAAAAACTATTCAGTAATTTTTTTGTATCAACAATGAATCACACTTGCGTCAGTCTTTATGTAATATGAATTCCTTTTCTATGGAGTGGATTGAGTTTCATGGATAAAAATGGTTAGAAGAGAAGGAAACACAGCAACTTGCTAAAATGTTAATATATAGGTGTAGTTTTCATTACCTCATTTATCTTTTGATGATAGAAAAGACTGGGATTTAGGAAACATATGTGTAAAAGTATTTTTATATTATCTAGATACCATTTCTCAACTTCTCAATGTCATCTTTTAATTGGATAATTTTACTCTTTAATAAATATTTTTATTTATTTATTTAATTAATACAATAAATAATTAAATAACTTCTCTTTATTTTAAAATAATTAAAGAAAAAGAATTTTATGATTAATTATTATTTTTTAGTTGATAAAAAAACGGTTTAAAATTTATCTATTTTATTTTTTCATTCAGTTGTTCAGGATATTCCTCAATATTCCACGACTTCTTTAAATCTTGTCCAAATCATTATCCGACGAGGCATATTAATTTGTTATCATATCATATCAGATGGTTTTGTTTTTGTTTAGACAGATATATCAATTATATAGAAACTAGGCATTAGTGTGTGTGTGTGTGTATATATATATATATATATATATATATATATATATATATATATATATATATATATATATATAAAAGGTGCAATTAGATGGTTAGAAAGGTGATTAAAAAACCAGTTTATGACATGTCACTAGCCTTTAACGAATTTCCATTGACAGTATCAAACATTTTTGTTCCCCATCAAACCTATGAATGTGTTGTTTGGAGAAGCTTCATGGATTAAGGTTTGTTCATATTAATTTGGCTATAGGTTTTATTTACTTCCGCCGCCAACTCAATATAGTGACGTAAATTGGGCATTAAAAAATGCCATATACTCAAGTAATACTGTGTTAATATTCTGTGATAGTGGACAACAACAAATAGATTAAAGCAGAAGACAAAGGTAGAGAATATCTTTCATATTGTTTTAAACAAGTAGAGGAAGTTAAACCCACCCCAGGAAGCACCACCAGAAGAAACATGTTTTCAATGAAATTCAAAGTAAAAGATGAGTGAGTTCCGTGTAATCACCACCAAAACCCAAATTATATAATTTCATATTATGCTTAACTCACAAGACACTTTCAGAAATCTTCCCACGTGCATGCAACTTGCTTTGCTTTCATACTGTTAATAACGTACACCAACATCAACCACTATATATAATACACAATATTCGTTATTTGCCAAATCTAATTACTATGTCATCTATAACTATTTATAAGGAAATCTTGTACCAACACAGTTTTATATATATATATATATATATATATATATATATAAATAAATAAATAAATAAGAGGTTAAAATATACTATCTTCTACCGTTTTTTTTATCGACAATATTATCTTCTATCGATTTTTTATCGATAATATTATCTTCTACCGGTTGATTCGGGTAATTTTTTTTGAGGCTATGATATTTTGACATTGTTATACTCGCAATAAATATTAATATTTATAATAATGATTTTTTTTAATGAAAATACAATCAAAATACAATTTTTTTTTTTTTGTGATAATTATTTTTTTTAAATTTTTGCACTTATGACTCTCGGTGGAAGTGCATCTAAAAAAATTCTACACTTAAAGTAAGAACTTTAGTATATAAATGTAATAAATATGATAATAATAATATATACTTATTTTTATTGTTGTGCATATTTATCACATCTTCTTCAACTCTTTGTATTATTGGTTTGAAATTAAAACATATATCATGATTAACATTCATATTATTTAGTTTTTCGTACAATTTAATCTACATTAATATATTTTTATTTTATACTTCTTATGAAGTCAACCAGTATGTTAAACATCCGTAACGATACGATACAATATATATATATATATATATATATATATATATATATATATATATTAGTTACTAAATAATCAAATTTCTATTAAAATTAAATATGTTGATGATGTTCCCTCAAAGATACAACAAATTATGTAAACAATGAATATAAAACACGAAAATAATTGTTCTATCATAATCATCATACACGATTTGACTTTCATGTGGAATTAACTTCTGTTAGATAGTTTTTGTGTTAGACATGAGGTACTAATGTAATAATGGTATACAACACTAACAGACAAATTTTTGGTAGATAAAATTGAAATAGACTAAAAATTTAATTTGTTATACAATATTACATCATTAATAATGAAAATCACTAGTAAATTATATATATAAATGATTACTTACCAACAAATTCGGCTAGTCATAACAAGGATTCGTAAATTCATACTTTACATCCATGAAATATATAAAACCTTAATGCAACTTGGTATAGTGGGAATATGAAACACAATAATTTCATTATTGCATAAAAAAAATACATTTAAAGTGTTGTTGAAAAAACACTAGAGCAAGGATTAAGTCCATATGTGTATAATGTATAAATAATAGGTAAGGATAGAATTATACGCATCTTGAGCTTTTTCATACAAGTGTGTTGTAGTTTTTGTTGTAAAGGTCACAAATGGATGGATTTTAAGAAAATTAACAATTGGGTAAGTACAATTTAGATGATGATTTTTTTTTATCTCATCTGAATTTGGTGTTTTTTAAAAAGCTTGGATGTTTTGTAATTTTTCTTCTGTATTTTGTTGAAGTCTTGTTTGGTTGCATGTTTACAATTTTTTTTTAAGTTATGCTTGTTAGCACGATCTTTAATTTTCTTTTTGAAATTGTGTTTTCTATATGTTTTTTGTTTTTTCATTTATTTATTATTTATTTAATTTTTATGTTTTAATTTTTTATAAATTTATATAATGTAATTATTTATTTATTTATATACTAATTGAATGTATTTTGCATAATTTAAAGTATTAATATAGTCAATATATTTAAATTAATTTTTCTAAAAGTGAGTTAAATTTGAATGCAATTTTGAAAAATTTAAAGAAGTGTCATTAAAATTTATATTACCATTTAAATAAGATTAATTGAAATGATAGGGAAAATATGGTTAATAAGAACAAAAAAAACATTTATTTATGAGAATATGTGTCAAGTTGTCTTATCTACCTTTTATGTACTCCATGTTCGATAGATGAGTAAGATGATGGTGCAATCGTTGTTCCATGTTCATTGTGATCATATTGCTCTTCATCGCCTCCACTTCCATTATCGAAAGTTTGTGAAAACATGATTGATCGGTAAAAAATCATAAATGATATTATTAAAGTATTAATATAGTCAATATATTTAAATTATTTTTTCTAAAAGTGAGTTAAATTTGAATGCAATTTTGAAAAATTTAAAGGTGTGTCATTAAAATATATATTACCATTGAAATAAGATTAATTGAAATGATAGGGAAAATAGGGTTAATAAGAAAAAAAAACATTTATTTATGAGAATTTGTGTTATAAGGTGGCTTTTTAAGTTGTCTTATTTACCTTTTTATGTACTCCATGTTCGATAGATGGGTGAGATGATTGTGCAATGTTGCTCATTGTGATCATATTGCTTTTCATCACCTCCACTTCCATTATCGAACCTTTGTGAAAACATGATTGGTTGATAAAAATTCATAGATGATATTAGATTGTATTCTGATGACGATGTGGTCGAACAATTGAAAAATATATTATTTGATGGAGTTGAAAAAAAAATTCAGTTGAAATGATGATTGACCAAGCACGGTGTGAATGTTATTCATGGATCCGAAAATTGGAGGTTGTCGAAAATTAAAATAAATCACATATTGCAATTGAAATTGTTGAGTAGTAGAACATCCAATCTCTTGATATTGTGGTTGGAGTTATGTTTGTTCAAGGTATTTTGGACATGTCATATTGTTGGAAAAGTAATGGTTAGTTGGATGTAACTAAAAATTGCATAACGAAATGTAATAGAAAATGAACTTACATATTTGACATAAATGTTTGCTAAGATGTTATGTATTGGATAGCACACTAGATGTACCATTACATATATATTGTGCAGTGTCATACAAATGACCATTTCTTTTGAACTGGTTTCCTTGAATAAGGTGATTATCTCAATTATTGTAGATGACGATCCATTTTGCATAATATTGTGGTCAATATCTATAAGTTCTTTATGTCATTTTGTCTTTAAGAAGCTTATCTAAGTTTAATAGGTTTGTAGGAATACATTAGAATTTGATGTTTAGGAGATAAAGACTTCCCAACTTGGTCAATGATCAATGTCATACATAGTTAAATTAAATGACTAGTGGTGTGATTGTGGAGTATTTCAAGCTCTTTAATTACCTTATACTCGTGTAATTGTCATTGTTCCACTTTGCCACTTACGGTTGTTAGCATATGTTGACCCACTTTATAGTCTACATAACATTTACGAGGCTTACGAAGTTCAATTTTATTCAATTCAAAATAAAGATGATTGGTTAACTTATACAAGTCTAATCTTCATTCCTAACCATCACATGTATTGTAAACAATTAAGAATACCAACAACTTCTCGTATTCATAAGAAAATGGATCAATCAAGTTGAAGTAATCCAAAAAAATGTTATTATTATTATTTGAATGAATGTTCCAATAAAGAAAATTAGTCACATAGACAATGATAAATAATTCCTCTGAGATATTTATTTCTCCTTTCATTTCAATTAATCTTATTTCAAGATAACATAACATTGCTTTAAATTTTTCAAAATTACATTCAATTAACATTAATTAATTAAATTAACAATATTTAACTATTATTTTAAAAATAATTTAAATGTATTTGACTACATTAATATTTTAAATTATCCAAAATACATTCAATTATAATATAAATAATAAATAATGACATTATCTAAATTTATAAAATTAAAAACAAAAAAAAAATAAACAAAAAGGAAATTAAAAAAAAATACTAGGAAAGACAATTTCAATAATAATAAAAAAAAAGTCGTGCTAACAAACATGTTAGCAAGCACGAGTTGAAAAAAAATTAGAACATAAAATAACAAACGTTCAATTTAAATAAAAAAGCACACAAAAAATTGAAAAAAAATCTTTAGTAGAAGGACTTTACCAAAAAAATGAAAGAAAAAATTGGTGTCCGAATCCCAAATGTTGTATGAGTTATCTTTAAAGTGAATGATTTCATCACTCAAAATAAAATCATAGTGAAATCATAGTGAGTGAATAAGTACTTTATATCGTTGTCTTATCCAATTTCGGACAAAAGGCTTCATAGTTCTCTTCCTCAGTTCTCACTTTCAGTTCAGTGAAACCAGAGGACAACTCTAGTACTTGCTAAAAATAGTAACAAAAATACCGGTTCTTAGTGTATGGAGAATATTTGCAACGAAGAGACTCATGCTCTGATAAAGTCAACATCGCACAACGGATCCAACACTCACACTCACTCTCTCTTCCACCGATCATGTTCTGAATCCAAGAAACTATGGCAAATCGCCGCCCCTTCGATCTTTACCCGTCTAGCCATGTTCTCCATCACAGTCGTCACCCAGTCCTTCGCCGGCCACCTCGCCGACCTCGATCTCGCCGCCATTTCCATCGCTTGCACCGTCCTCATCTCCATCACCTTCGGCTTCATGGTACTAGCCACTCCCTTTTCATTTTCACTCTTATCAACCAACATTGTCTTCATTGCGATGTTCCTTTTCTAGTTGGGTATGGCGAGTGCGCTTGAGACGCTATGCGGCCAGGCCTACGGCGCCGGACACCACCGCATGTTGGGCGTTTATCTGCAACGCTCGTGGGTTGTTCTGTCCCTTTCCTCGATTCTGATGCTGCCGTTGTTCGTGTTCGCGACGCCGCTGCTGAAGTTGGTAGGGCAGCCCGTCGCGGTGGCGGAACAGGCGGGGCTGGTGGCGGTCTGGTTGATCCCGTTTCACCTCAGTTTCCCGTTTCAGTTCACATTGCAGCGGTTCCTGCAGTGCCAGTTAAAGACCGGTATCGTCGCTTGGGTTTCAGGGGTGGCTCTTGCGATTCATGTTTTGGTGAGTTTGGTTCTTGTTTATAGGATGAGAGTTGGGATCGTTGGCACTGCACTTTCCATTGGTTTCTCGTGGTGGCTCTCGGTTTTGGGAATGCTTGGTTATACACTCTTCGGTGGGTGCCCGTATTCGTGGACTGGTTTTTCTGCTGAAGCTTTTGTTGGTCTCTGGGAATTCTTTAAACTCTCTTTGGCTTCTGGGGTCATGCTTGCGTTAGTGTTTCTTAACTTATTTCTCTCTTTAAATTTTGGTATTAAACTCTCTGCTAAAAGTAAATAAGAAAGTGTAGCCTCAGGTCTTGTTGTGCCCAGAGAGGATCCGACTACAGCTACCTGAAAAAGAAGTCCTCTATTAACCGATTTTATGCCTATCAATAGTTTCAAACATTCCCCTGTAGGAGGTAGGAGAAAAAGAGACTTTAAATACTTCTGGAGTCTGTCAATATCTTTGGCTAGAATAGGAAGTAGATTAAGTGTTTCAAGAACTGAGTTGAACAAGTTTACTTTCACTTAAGCAAGAAATTTGATAAATTGTCTTTTATTTTCTTGTGTTAGTGTTCATTAGAAATTTGTGTGAAAAAGGACAATATCTAGGTACATTTCTGTAAATGATATTTGGTTCTGAACGTTGAGGTTGATGTGCGTATTAGTGTTGTTAATGTGACTTTGCAGGTTAGAGAATTTCTATTACCGACTGTTGCTTATAGTCTCTGGATATATGCATAACACTGAGGTTGCAATTGATGCTCTTTCAGTTTGGTAATTTGTGTTTTCGTAGTTTTTTCTTTCTAGTTTAGTCCTATATTGGTTTATTGGATTTTTGCTGAATTAAAGTCAAACCTGGCATGGCAGTGTGACGATATTTGGTTGGGAATCCATGGTACCGCTTGCATTTTTGGGTGCAACCGGGTAAGTCACTGGTTGTAAGTCCTCTTTCTTACTCTCCTTAATTGAGGTATATTATTGATTTTCGGTAAGGGGAAATGTTTAACTAAATTGAAAAATTAGTTAGCTAAGGGGTAGGGTGAGGTTGAGTATTTCGTGATGTGTAGTCAAATGTAATTGATGCCCAGAAGCAGAACCCTGCAAATCCATACAAAACGATCTTCGTGTGCTTTTTTGATTGATTCTGACCAGACTATGGTCTGATAACATTTTGAACTTTGATTTGCTTTATCAGAGTGAGTTTTGTAATATGAGCATTCTATAGGGTTTATACTTTGTTTTTGCACTGCCGTTGCTCTCTACTTAGTTGCTGACATGTTTCTATCAAAAGATGGAAAGTTGTTAAAAATTAATGTAGTAATTCATAGATCTTGATTTATCATTTAATTTTGGTGTGAATTTTCTAGAGTAGCATTGTTTTCTTTCCCTTAAATTTTATTAAGAGCTACCATATTTTGATGTTTAATTCTGCCTTCTGTAAACGTGTTATTAGGTCTCCAAATTGTTGTAATCTCCCCATAACATTCAGTCAGTTTATCAACTCAGTATGTAATTTACTGCAGTCTTGAAACATCACTTGCATTAGTTGAACTGTAAGCGATTATAGTCATATGAACATACACATTTTTTTGTTGAAAAACTGAAGCATAAGGAAAATAAGGAACCTGATACTAAAGGACGAGAGAATGACAGATTGACATTCCTGCCTCAAGTTTTGTAATTTAAGCATTAAGAAGAGGAATTTAAAAGCTTCCCAAAGCTTACAACGTTCTTCTTATCTTCAACAAACAGTCCACAGGTATCTTTGGAAGTTTTCAAGATTTCCAATATTTGAACCTAAAACATACCCACTTTCCGTTAGTTTAAATGGAACTTGTTAAAAAATCTTCTGATTTTATTGGAGACATTGATCAAGTTCAAGGGAAACTGTAGAAGTATATGCTTTTATTCAGTGCATTGAAACATCAGCTTGTCTTGGACGTCTTGGTAGAGGTTGTATTACGATGTAGATACAAACAAGTACATAGCTTCGTAACAGCTAACCAGTTTCTAGAAGTCATGTTATAATCTCAAATAAGATTTCTTCAATACTATGTATAGGCAAATAACCATAAAAGAAAAAAACTCATCTGTTTATGTGTGAAAGAACTCCCCTGGATAAAAAAACCAGCTAATTTTTCACCCCTTTAATCATATTTCATTCTTCAACTCAGGGTTCGTGTAGCAAACGAGCTTGGCGCAGGCAATGCAAAAGGTGCAAAATTTGCAACTGTGGTTTCTGTGGTAAATACTGTAGTGGTGGGATTTATATTTTGGCTGGTAATTGTGTTCTTCAACAAGAATCTCGCCTTGATATTTACATCGAGCTCATCCGTTATCCAAATGGTCAATGACCTGGCAATGTTGTTAGCTTTTACTGTTCTTCTTAATTGCATTCAACCAGTTCTTTCGGGTGAGAAAGCATCTAACACACCTTGTAATATAAGCACTGAACTCAAATTTCAATTTGACATTGTCGCTTTTGCTGGTATCTGTTGGTCTTCAGGGGTGGCAGTTGGATGTGGTCGACAAGCAGTGGTGGCATACATAAACATTGGCAGTTACTACTTGGTTGGAATACCTCTGGGGGTTCTCCTTGGCTGGTTGCTTCCTTCCAATATTGTTGTAAGCGTACCATATCATACACTTTATCATTTTACTTTATCATGGGTCAATTATTGATGTAGATGAAGTAAATTAGGGTGACCTTGCGAGGGAAATATGAAGAGTTGAGAGTGAAGGCAATGTTTGGTTGTGAATATTTATTCTTGGTGTAGGCAATGTGGAGTGGAATGATGAGTGGAACGGTGGTTCAAACATTGATATTGGCTACAATTACGATGAAATATGATTGGGAAAAAGAGGTATAATGAAATGAAACGGTTTTGTTTCACTTTCTTTGATTTCATTTTCATCCAACAAAATTAACCCGTCTACTTAAAAAACGAGTCTATAATATGTGCTGTAAATAGAAACTTTGAAGTAATATACACTGTTTTCGTTTCTCTGATGAAAGATTGGTTACTTTTGTTTGCAGGTTCAGAAAGTTCAAATTCTTATTGAAGAGGAAGCAACATGCAACCAATAACAAAGGTGAAATAGGTATTTAATGACCTTAATGTCCCATTTTTTAAATTAAAAATTAAAATAAAAAATAATTGAAAATATTGTTTTTTTAAATTGTAGTTTAAACTTACAGATTACGTTTTAATTATTAATTATAATAGAATAATTTAATATGTAAATAGAGTATTTATTTTAATTTATTCTATTAGAGACATTAATTAATATACTAAAAGAAAATCATGAAATAAAAAGCATTTTTAGAACCAAAAAATAATTAGTTGCTATAATGACTAAATTAGAAACCATTTTAGATACTAAACACATTTTGGTTTCTGAATTGGTGTCTAATTAACAATCAAGTTTTTCCTACCAATTATTTAAATTCTAAATTTAGTAGCAAAAACCTTTGTGCTAATTAGACACTAATTTAAAAACCATTTAACAATAATAGAAACTAATTTAGAAACAAAATATTTTTTAATCTTTAAAATATCTCTAATTTAGTCCTATAGCAACTAATTATTTTTTGTCTCTGAAAATTGGTTTTTATTTCATGATTTTCGTGATAAATAAAAACTTATAAAATATTTATATAACTAAATATGCTTACGTGTATTTTGTTAATTTCCACTATATTTTGTTATAAAGAAACACATTCCTTGTCTCACAATTTTGGAAAATGGATGCAGATTATGAAGATGACATTCCATTCTCTATCCTAACAATGAGGCATATTATGTATTTCTATTAGTTTGTGCCTTATATGGAATTGTTTCTACACATTACCTTCATTTAAGGTGGTGTCTTATATTGGATGAATTTTAATTAGGTTTTGCCTTTTAATGTATGGATTTTTTAGGCTTATTTTGGAATCAAATTAACTACTTCCTTATATAAGTTTTTTCTTCTTCTTCCAATTACCACATTCTTAAAACAAAACAGAGAAATCACGTTTTTACAAAGTAATCATATTTTTAACCAAATAAAATAACTATTAAAAAATTGTTTTAAATTAACATCCAATAAATAAATATTAATTTAATTTCCATAGAGTCGATTAAACCGATGTTAAGTGTAAATAATATTTTAATTGATTGATTATACATTAGAAGAAAAAGTATTCTAAATCATAATTACTTATCAACATATTAGCACATGTAATTTATAATTAATATTATATCAATTTCTCTTTTTGTCACTTGTAGCCTCCCTTCGTATTAACAGACATTGTTCTATTATTGAGCATGTTTTTAGAGTAAACACTTAGAATACAAAATTGAAACTATTTTTCATTATTATAAACTTTTTAAGTTTTGTATAAACTTTTTATCCGACTTAGATATTCTATTTTCTTTGTAGTGAAATTTAGAACATATTCCTATTTAACACACGCTGACAAGTAAAATTTAGAACAATTAATATATTATTCTTTAACATATTTCATGTTATTTTTTTAACTTATTTGTTATTTTATTTCAGGGTAGTGCGATATTGACACCCAAAACCTCATTACAAAAGCAATTTTTTAATTGAAAAAGATTATTGTGAGATATTGTCACCTAATTTTTTTTCCTCCAATTCTATAACTTGTTTTATTATTTTTATATTTAATAATTTAATTTATATTTTATTTAAAACACTTGATTGGTATCAAATCAACTTTTTCCTTTCCCATTGTCATGGAATTTTTAAAAAGTTGTCGCTCACTCTCACTAGTCAAAATATAATAAATATAATGAAAATGATAGTTTTACAAGATTTAGAATTTAGAGTGGTATATAACTCTTAATGTAATGGTTTATAAATAAATATAAATAATAAAAGATAAATTTGTAACTAAATTATATGAAAAATATTAAAATAATAGTATTTAGTGTTGTAATGTGATTGTATAAAAAATGAGAGTTATCAATGTATCATTACCTAAATACAATTTTTCTTCCCTTAAGATATATTGAAATAAATCTTTTCATTTTTATTTACATTTATTATTTGAGTAATATACGTTGACAACTCAATTTTTTATATAATTATATTACAACTTTCACAATAATAAAAATTTAAAATACATACAAAATTAATTTTGAATGAGTCGAAATTGAAAAACAAAAATTAACATGTAAAAGAAAAATGATAAATTAATTAAACAACTTTTTTTTCCTAGTTTAAGTCTCTCTTCTTCTTCAAGCTTTTTCTCTTCTTCCATTGACACATTAAGGTTATGATTAACTTGATGATAGATACAAAAGAATAATAGTTTTATCAAATAATATAGTTGTTTTATTGGAGTGAAGAGAGTGATTGAAAGTGACAAAAGAATAATAATTTTATCAAATAAGTTTATTTTATTTTTAAGTTATTCATATGAAATGATAAAACATTTCATTGTAGTAATAAAATGATATGTATTAAATAAGAGTAGAATCAAACACGATTATAATGAATAATTTTCTTTATATATAGGTATAAATAATAGTAGTTTATATCCTATTATATGTCTCTTTATTAAAAAATATTATTATTTAATTTCAAAATATAATTTATTTTAATTTTCATATATTATATATTATTTAAATTGCACAAATTCAGGGGATAGAGCACCCTAAACTCGTTTCGTATATGATTATGTTCATGAAAAATAATATATTATATATCAGTATTCTAGATGTGGTGTAGATAAACTAAATAATAAAAAATATAGAAAATTACACTATATAAATAATATGCTGATAAGGTGTACTTACACTTTATCACTTATATCATAATATTTTTTATATTATTAATGCTAATTCTTTATTAATGATAATAATAATTATTTTTGCTTAGTTGGTTGGGTCGAAATGTTAACCTTATAAATATTTAAAATATATCTAATTTTGGATCTCGAGAATAAATTCAATCATATTTGTGAGTTAATAAATTTTATAAATGAAAGAATGTTTCTAACATTTTTTATTGGATCAAAATTTTATTATAAATAATTGTACCGGTCGAGTTCATAGGACACGATCAAAATTATTACACTCAAATAAAGAATTAATGATACTAATTAACAATTAAATATTAAATAATACATTCTTAATCATGATTTAAATTTTTAATCCGATCCAATAATAAATGATCTATAATAATTATATAAATAGACATAAATTTCAAAAATCAGATACATCATTCAATATTAATAATATCTAGTGTCGAATATCGAATTCTTATTTAATTATGAAAGTGAATTTTATAAATATTATTTCTAAAATTAAAATATATATATATATATATATATATATATATATATATATATATATATATATATATATAAAAAGACAAGATGACTATTACTAGAAAAAAAAAATAGACGGAGCAATCGAAAAAGATAATAATTATCTTATTCCAACAAGAAAAATTATAAAATTATGGGATGCATTGAAAAAGTTTTAAGTAACATAATTTTATTAAATAAAAATATTATAATAATTGTCAATGTTCTGAGCATCCTTTAAATACAAAATGTCAGAAAGGAACTGCAGCGTGTCATCCATGGGCCATGGTACTTGGCACTCTGTGGCCTCAGGGAGTTATTATAGGTTCCACTCTTATTAAAGAAAAGACAAACTTCTAACCAAAATTGAAACCTTAAGAGATTTTATTTATTTTTTAATTTTGGAATAAATAAATAAATAATTTAATAATGTGATGTTGTGTTAAAATTTTTGGTCCAGTAAATTCGCGTTCCTCACCGACGTCTTATACTTTTATTTTTACGTATATTTATTTCAGAAAAAAATAATATTGTATTTGATATCAACATACGTGGATTCCATGGATCTCTTTTTCTTGATACCATCGTAGAAATGATGCATAAAAAGAAGACGACAATGTTAAAAAGTAAGGCTTTTGTCTCCAAGAAAAATATTTTTTTACATCCCATTTTTTCTTTGCTCCAAATTACACCTTTGAGTGATAGGAGTATTTTTATAAAATAATAAACATAAGGTAGATATAATTTGAAGTATTGAATGTTAAATTATACTACTCTTGTCTCCAGTTTGGATTGTTCATTCATGTCTATTTCTTAATTCTTAATGATTAAGAGGAAAAATAAAAGATATAAAGTAGAAGAGAAATACAAGTGTGACACTATAACTGATGACATGAAATAAAGAAAACAAAGATGTTAATTTGACACTGAAAGCAAATCACATGACAATTTATCATAATAATATTTTAAATTAAAAAATAAAATAAATATAATTAAAATATGAATTTATTCGATTCAACCGTCAATGTTTGCAGCTTCAACCTAACATCACCCTTAAGGGAGTTGCAGAGGTACATATAGAAAAGAGGGAAGAAGATGAATGTAGAATAGCGTTATTTACTTTACGTTCTACTCTGTTCCTCTGGAGGGTCATGGAGAGCTTCAAAGGAGACGACGAAAGAGCAAAAACACTTGCGGAAGCTCTTCTACAACCAGAAGATGCGGTTATTCATGCAGAACAACAACACGAACAACCGTACGAGGAACAAAGTTTTGGTAACAAACTCTGGCTCGAAACGAGGAAGCTATGGATAATTGTGGGGCCCTCCATCTTCAGCCGCCTCGCCATGTTCAACATGAACGTTGTCACCCAAGCCTTCGCCGGCCACTTGGGTGATGTCGAACTCGCCGCCATTTCTATAGCAAACACCGTCATCGTTGGCTTCAATTTCGGCCTCCTCGTAAGTCCTCCCTAACCCATTTCATTGTTTGGTAAAATCACATTCCCTTTGTTATCATCATCATCAGAATCATTAGCTTCCAAAAAAATATAAAAAAAAACGTAGATCATATTGAATATGTGAATTTAATGATGATGTTTTAATATTGTTTAAAAGTGATTTGGTAATTATACAGCTGGGGATGGCAAGTGCGTTGGAGACACTGTGCGGGCAAGCGTTTGGGGCGAAGAGATACCACATGTTGGGAATATACATGCAGAGGTCGTGGATTGTTCTTTTCCTGTGCTGTTTCCTGCTGTTGCCGTTTTATGTATTCGCAACGCCCCTTCTGAAATTTCTTGGGCAGCCGGAGGATGTGGCGGAGTGGAGCGGTGTGGTGGCGGTGTGGCTGATTCCTCTGCACTTCAGTTTTGCGTTTCAGTTCCCTCTGCAAAGGTTCCTACAGTGCCAGCTGAAGACGGCGGTTATTGCGTGGGTGTCCCTGGTGGGTTTGGTGGTGAATGTGGTGACTAGTTGGCTCTTGGTGTATGTGTGGGATTTTGGACTTTATGGCGCAGCTATTTCTTTGGACATATCATGGTGGGTTTTGGTTCTTGGCATGTATGCTTATACTGCCTATGGTGGATGCCCTTTAACTTGGACTGGTTTCTCCGTTGAAGCCTTTTCTGGACTCTGGGAATTCCTCAAACTCTCTTCTGCTTCTGGGGTCATGTTATGGTATTCCCTTCTCATCTCTTTCTTCTTCATAACTATAAATTAATACGGGTGTGTTAAACGTATGCTGTTGTTGTTGTTGACGCATGCAGCTTGGAGAATTGGTACTATAGAATACTTGTCCTTATGACTGGCCAGTTGGAGAATGCCACCATCGCCATTGATGCCTTGTCTGTATGGTAACTTCTTCAGCTCTTTCTTTCCCTTCATTTTCTTCTATTCCGTTTCCTATTTCAAATACTAAATGTATTTTGTTTTGCAGTATGACCATTAATGGGTGGGAGATGATGATTCCACTGGCTTTTTTCGCCGGCACAGGGTATCTTCTCCATTCCATTTTCCTTCTTAATTACCACAAATTTAGAATTTAATCCATTTTACACCTTTTTTTTAACTAAAGATAATCATTTTATTTTCTTGATATTCTCATACTTCACACCAACTTTCTGAAAACAAAAACGTTTTTTCCTATATAGTACCTTAGTCTTACTTATCATTACTTCAATAAAGTAGTCTTATTTTTCCTCCGTTTGGTCCTATCATTACCTTTATCTTTACTTCAGCAAAGTAGTCTTAATTTTTCTCTTTTCGGCCCTAAAGTTTGAATTATTGTTGCATGTGTAAGTATAATTACCACTCTTTTGTATCTTGTTCATCATCTTCTTGATGATTCGTTTTATTTACGGTTTAATTTTTTATGATAATAATTGAAGGATACGTATCTTTTGTGTGAACTAAATGGCAGAGTAAGGGTGGCAAACGAGCTAGGTGCAGGGAATGCAAAAGGAGCAAAGTTTGCAACGCAAGTGTCAGTAGCACAGTCAATTGTGATTGGAGTTGTTTTATGCGTGCTGATAATGATATTCCATGAGTATTTGGCATACATATTCACCACCAGCTCTTCTGTAATAGAAGCCGTTCATAGCATGTCATTCCTCTTAGCCCTCACAATTCTTCTCAATAGTGTTCAGCCTATTTTGTCAGGTACTTATTTTTCTTATCATTATCTCTCACTTAATAATATACACTATCTCACTCTCCACACATATACATCTAAGTTTCACACAAAAGGTAGGGGGACCTAAAATTCCAACGCAGCTACAGCTAACTGAAACATATTAAATATCAGAATAAAGATTCTTTGACAAACAGTAACTTACTTGCATTTCACATCCTTTTATAATAACAATAATATTTTAAGTTAAAAATTAAAATATAAGTTTATTAAATTGTCAAACGAGTGCTTTTACTTTTCAGAGTTTCAGAGAATCACTGATCCAAATATTATATGTGCACAGAACTTACATGTGCCTGTCAACATTGAATATGACATATTTTTTCTAGTTTGAAAGATCTGCAAACATACTTTTAACAATAGTTCTACATCATCCTTCATAAAAAGGAATTTGATTAACGATTACGGTTTTTATACGCTAACGGAACATTGTAATGTTAACTGTTATTATACGTGTGAGATAAGGAGATGGTGTTTGTAATAATAATTAAATTATATGTTATTATTATTTTATTTTATACATACGTAGCATAATCCATAAATAATTAAGTTTTAGTTTATTCCACATCACAAGCTCAATTATATGAAGACAGAGGAGAAAACAAGATGGGTGACAATATAGAGAAAAAAAACAGGTAGCAGTAGTGACGAAAATTACGTTAAATGGCAACAAAGGCGAGGGAATCAAGTACACTAGGCAACAAGAGCAAATGAAGGAGAAAAACTATAACTGAGAACACAAACCGGACATGATGTGATTTATCCTCGTTGTTTCCTATACTTGATAGTGCTCCCACATCCTCCTCCTTCTCATTTATTACATATCATTGCCACTCTTTTATCATTCTTATTCTTATGTTTTAGTTAGTGAAAAAGTTGTAAGTGAAGGTAAATTTAAATTGATTAGATAGTTAAATGGAAGTTGTGATGATAATATTGTAGGAGTGGCTGTTGGTTCGGGATGGCAAGCATACGTAGCATACATAAACATAGGAAGCTATTACCTCATCGGACTCCCACTCGGAATTATCATGGGATGGGTCTTCAAAACTGGTGTTGCGGTAACTGCAAAATAATCTTCAATACTTCTTAATTAACTTCCTTTCAACCCTTAATCTGATGCTGTTCATGGCAGGGTATATGGACTGGTATGATCTTCGGTGGCACAGCACTTCAAACGTTGATACTCATCATAATAACAGCACGATGTGATTGGGAAATGGAGGTATATATATATTTATATATATATCTCAAGTTGAAAGCTCTGCCTGGTATCATCAATGGCGTATGCATGCATGTTCTAATATTTTATTTTCATTGCATTTTGCAGGCGAACAAAGCTCGCTTTCGTGTAAGTAAGTGGACCAGATCTAACTCCAATGCCGCACTGCAAATCTCCAATTAACAATCCATTTTGTTCATTCACCAATTTCGGGTGTGAGTTTTGCCTTCAATGCACAATTATTCTTTTAACAGACACCAACTTGTTGTATTCTATGAACGTATTATTCTTAGAAAAAACTTAAAATATTATCATTTTAAGTTACTGTTTTTCAATCATATATTTAGAGTTTTATCTCATAATATAATATTGTTGATAAGTAAGAGTTATGTTGTAGGTATGTACACTGACTTATGCAGTATAATCTATGTTCCTATATATTCAAATTGATAAATTACTGAGTTCGTATTTGATTTTTGGGAAGAATTGTTCATATTCAACTTTTGAAAAGAGTTTGAGATGGAATAAATGGCATATAAGCTGCAATAAATTGTGAAAGAAACGTATACTGAGATGTACAACATGTACTGTACTGGGCCGAGAGATTGGACCGAAAGCAATGTGTACTAAGCCGAGAGCTCAACTCGAAAGTAAACTAAATAACGAAAGAAATAAAATAGAATGGAAATTATTATTAAGCAAAAGCCCATGAAACTGATTGGGCCGAGAGATTGGACCGAAAGGTCCAATTAGGTCCATGCCAACCGAAAGCAATGTGAAGACTGAGCCGAGAGTTCAACCCAAAAGTGAACTAAAAAAGGTCAATTGAAATTATT
>Ga0123342_1004098_pt1 | contig 22660 bp, 14 predicted proteins | sample Turbeawhitnodule_FD_89960 | JGI IMG/M metagenome (GOLD analysis project Ga0123342, IMG submission 89960) | Root nodule microbial communities of legume samples collected from Mexico - Turtle bean Mexico white nodule | ecosystem: Host-associated > Plants > Roots > Nodule | place: Mexico: Nepantla... | reverse complement strand
TGTTTATGTTTAATGTTTTTGAATTAATGTTTATGTTTAATGTTTTGGAATTAGGTATTTTTAATGTTTTGGAAGTGGAAGAATATTGATATTTGATATTTATCTTAATGTTTTGATGTTTGATTATATTTGAAAAGGAAGGAAAAAAAAATTAGGTTTGATAATAACAAATATATAGGTTTAATTTGACAATTTTTTAATAACAAAATGTAAAAAAATAAATATTTAATTTAAAAAAAAAAGAACGCGGGCTGGCCCACAAACCTGCGGGCCAGCTCTTATGCGGGCGGGTCGGGAATTCTAGCCCGCAATAACTTTGCGGGACGGGCCAAGCGCGGGGCGGGCTGGCCCGCTTTGCCATCCCTAAATAAAGTATGGATATTGATAATATCAAGAGATAGAACATATTTCCTTCGTTTCCATAAGTTAAATTAATAAAATCTCGTTAATTTGTTTCCACTATGTTTTTGTCAATTGTTTCATTTCATTTTAAAAATTCTTTTTTTTACATAAATTTTTATTATCTCTTTCAATTGTTCAATTCATTAATATTCATCAAGTTGACTATGATCTTCAAGGTATTTTCTCTTTCCATAACCTCAATTTCAACATTTTTCCTTTGTGTGACATTTAGAAAAACATACTTTATAGAATTATATTATTTATAAAGCACACATTTGATATTTTTGTTTCTTTTTAATTATTTTTATTTATTATTTATTTATTTCTCATACGAGAATGTATGACAATTAATTTTGAATCTTCAATCGTTTAAAATTTTAGTTTATTGGGTAATATAAAAAAATTATCTTATTTTTATTTTGTTATTAGTTTCATTTTATTTGAAGAATTTTGCATTTGCTATACCATTTTCGTCCCATCTCTCAGTAATTCAACTTGTTTAGTTTCTACTAATTTCATAAAAATTATAGGAGGGGTATCGCGGTCCCCAAATTTTTAGAATTTTGCATATGATTAATAACGAAAATTAAATTATGATCATTTATAGTTTATTTTTGTAACACATATCATTTAATTTTAATAAATATTAACACATAAAATTAAATAAACAATAAAAGAATAAAACAATCTAATGATAAGTTCGTGATGAAGAAGTGGATTTACCTAACTGACTTGAATAAAAGTAATTTCAATTGATTAATATACGGATCGACAAATTAAAATAAACACAAATTTGAAAAACAAAACATTTAAATGAGATTTCAAATCAGGTTTACTTGGATCATAATGAGATGCAAATTTATATAACAAAATCTACCTAACTGTACAACTGTACACACATAACAACAGGTCTTCTAGATAGATTTGGAATCATCAAAACTTCTTTGTTTAACAAATAACACTTTTCTTCATAGAGCTCTCCATCAAGAGGTTTACATGCAATGATAAATGTCATATTTCAGTAATATTTTATATTAAAATACAAACACTTATGGATATTAATTGATAAAATATCAATAATATAACCCCTAATTTATGAATTTAAACCTTTTTAAATATTTTGTGAATATAATTTGAATAAGAATGATTTATTCCCAAATTTGTGTTTATTTCAGGATTATAGGGAAAAATGGTGATGAAAGGGCAAAAGGATAATAGATAAAGATAAAAAGGAAAAGTTGAAACACTTCAGCACTCATCCAAGCTCGCCCAAGCTAGAAGCTCCTAGATGAATTTAATTATTTTTCTTGATTTCTTTTCAGTTTTAATTTAATTGGTTTTCTAGATTTATTTTTTCTTAAATAAAAAAGGCATGCAATATTAAAATTGAATTGTGGAAAAAAAGATTTTGTGTTTAAATATTAAATAATAAAATCGGGTTGGAAAAAAAATGTGATTGAATCCCTATTCAAATGTAGTTGAAATTGTGATACATGAAAATTTAACGAGATGTTTGATTAGAACAAAGAATGACAAAACAATAAAGAATGGGTAAACCAAGTCACTGTGTGAACCTTAAACAATTTTGAGAGTTTTACTTGATAATTGTGGTTGCTTAATTTTTATTTTAGGTTACTTCATAAAAGAGCATGAAGATGATTAAGGCAATTGTGTTAATTAGGAACCCATGACCAAATTGTAAGTTTTTCTTAAACTGTTTGACCTCATAAATATAAATATGCGTACCTTGATCCATGAAGATTTGTTCTTCAATATGTTGATAATAGATGATCACAAAATTGATTTTCTCCTTATTGACCATTTTCTCACTTTTACAAGACTTTTTGATGGAGAAGAAAACATCTCACGTACTTGGTTGAAGGATGACCAAATTCTTTTTTTTAAAAACAATCATCAACACATTCCATCAATGTGCCTAAAAAATATAAAAACAATTTCAAAATCTGAAAACTACCTTTTTCAAATTTCAAATTTGAAAAGTACCTTTTCAAATTTCAAAACTAACTAATATTTTATTTTATTTTATGATTTAATTTTTTTAAACCATATATATGCCACATAGGTCATATATGCGTATTTTACATTCTCCCACTTGACCAATGTGGCAGAACTACGTTAATGGAAAAATAAACCATAAATATAAGGTTAAAATATCTTAAGCATTGATTATATAATTATATCATCATTAAATACACTAATATAAGTCTTATCAGTTTTATGTCATTAAATCGACATAATTCCTTCCAAGTACTACAATATTAGTTTTCTACTTAATATGACCTATGAAAGGCTTATGATGGTCCAACAATAATGTCTTAGTCAAAGACAAATCATGTTATATCAACATAACTCATTATTTATATACAACAACTAATTCAATAAAACAGGATGCATTAAATACCAGAAGCAATAATGTAATGGACTTAGAGTGCCAATAGATAAAGAGCATAATACTCAATCATAATGTCAATAAGGATTTTTAGTTAGACCCATTCTTTCAACATGCTCATTAAATGTCTTTGGTGGCAAACCTTTTGTCAAAGGATCTGCAACCATAAGTTTGGTGCTAATGTGTTCAATTGACACCCTTTGTCTATGAACTTCTTTTTTTTTATGACAAGGTATTTCAATAACATGTGTTTAGCACCCTTTGAATACTTGTCGTTTTTAGAAAAGAAGACTGATGCGATATTATCACAAGAAATTTTCAGCGATCGGGCAATACTATCAACAATTCCAAGTCCTGAAATAAGGTTTCGTAGCCATAATCCCTAAACAGTGGCCTCAAAATATGCCACAAACTCAGTCTCCATAGTGGATGCAACATTGACATATTGCTTCACACTCTTCCATGAGATTGCTCCTCTAGCTAAAAGAAACAAATAGCCAAATGTAAATTTTCTTGTATCCATACATCCAACATAACCTGAATCTGAATATCATATCACCTCAAGGTGATCAGATCTTCTATAAGCAAGCATGTGATTTTTTGTTCCTTGCAAATATCTCAATACTTTCTTTGCAATTTTCCAATGATCTAATCCTGGATTACTGTGATACCTGCCTAACATTCCAACAACAAAATTGATATCTGGTCTGGTACAAGTTTGAGCATACATCAAGCTGCCAACGACATATGCATAAGGAATCTGTTCCATTTCCTTGCGTTCCAACTCATTATTTGGACATTGCATAAGACTAAACTTATCCCTTTTCTGAATTGGAACGACACTTGTGGAGCATTTTTCCATCTTAAACCTTTTTAGAACTTTATTAATATATGCTTTCTGAGACAAACCTAATAATCCCCGTGATCTATCACGAATAATTTCAATTCCAATCACATAAGATGCCTTACCCATGTCTTTAATTTCAAAGTTTTTTGAGAGAAATTTCTTGGTCTCGTGTAATAAGCCAAGATCATTACCAGCATGCAAAATATCATCAACATACAAAATTAGAATTATAAGCCTCTCCCACTGACCTTTAGATATATACATCAATTAACAATATTTTTCGTAAATCCAAAGGAAGTGATAGTATCATTAAACTTAAGATACCATTGTTGGGAAGCTTGTTTAAGTCCATATATTGACTTCTTAAGCTTACACACCATGTAATCCTTTCCTTTAATTGCAAATCCTTCAGGTTTATCCATATAAACTTCTTCCTCTAAATTCCCATTTAGAAAAGCGGTTTTTACATCCATTTGATGAAGCTCTAAATCATATTGAACTACCAATGCCATAATAATTCTAAATGAATCCTTTTTAGAAACTGGAGAAAAGGTCTCTTTGTAATCAACACCATCTATCTGAGTGAAACCTTTAACAACAAGTCTAGCCTTGTGTCTTTCAACATTGCCCTTAGAGTCACGCTTGGTCTTAAAGACCCACTTACACCCAACTCTTTTACATCCTTCAAGAAATTCAACAAGCTCTCAAACTTCATTATGATCCATTGATTTCAACTCTTCTTTCATTGCATCTAACCACTTAATAGAATTACTGTTTTTCATGGTTTGTGAAAATGAAACTGGATCTTCATCATCAAAATCTGACTCTTGTAAATAAACCACATAATCATAAAAAATAATAGGTCTTCTCTGCCTTTCAGATCTTCTCAATACTGCTCCATATGGTTCATTTGTTACAGGTTCATTGGTGACAACTTCATTTTAGGGTGTTTCATCATTTATTGTTTGTTGTTCTTGTATGTTGCCAAATGTTTCTACAACTGAGGGAACAACAACTTGAGAAGAAACTTTAGGTAAAGGAATCTCCACCCTAACTTCTTCAACTTCCACCTTACATGGTTTGACACTCCCACTTATTTCACCATTTTCAATGAACCTGACATTTCCAATTTCAATAATTCTCGTACTATGGCTAGGACAATAAAATCTATACCCTTCGTTTGGCCAGCAGGTCGGCTAGCTTCTTCTTCTTATCATTGTTGAAGCCCATGTCTACACATAAAACAATAAGTCAACACAGAAATTTACAACGGCAAGGTGAGAATGCAAGCGAAAGTAGAATGAAAGAAGAAGTATGGGAATCAGGACATACCAATATATATCTTAAGACTTTTTGGGCTAAACTCGTGCTTGAGCAGCTCCAAAGTGCTGAAGGGAGTAGGGAGTTCAGAGAGGAACTCGCATACCCCCCGCTCTTGAGGGGTTAGGTCCTCAAGACTTCAGGGTCTCTGAAGGATGGGTTTCTCCGTCCAATACAAGGGAAACCCATCGAGGAGAGCGGGGTCCCTCCGATTGCTCCTGATTTTGAAGAAGTTCTTCTTGAACCCCTTATATGATTGCTGGAAGAGCGTTAAGAGCACCCTCCCAGCCACCCCATTAAAGCTGACCCACAATTTCTTCCCAGGGTCCTTAACTTCGAAGAAGAAAAGAAAGGTGTCTATAGACGGCGTAAGGCCGAGGCTGTAGCAGAGGATGATGAAAGCCCTTACGAATGCCCAACTGTTGGGATGTAGTTGGGTAGGGGCTACGTTCACCTCAGTTAGAAGTGTGCGTTCGAAGGGAGTAAGGGGTAAATGAAGCCCTAGTCTTCGAAAAATGGTGGAATAAATGAAGCAAAAGGGGCCTTTCGGATCAGAACCTTCATCAGAACATACTGGTTCGCCCTCGCGACAAGCCACGATCCGCACGAACTTGTCATGGTCTTTGCCAAAAACGCGCGAAGGGTGGCAGTTTTGCTTTTTCCTATAGGTCGCTATGCTTTCAAGGGATGTAAAGGTGGACGTTTCTTCTAGAAGGTCCACCGGTGCCCAGCGATACAGGGACTTGTAGAATGAGGCTGAAGGAGGGGGAACCGGTGAAGAAGTTGGAACAGGGGATGAAGTCGAAGTGGAATTGGAGTCTGAAGGAGAAGCCGGTTCAGGAGCTCGTTTGGTCATCTTGGATTAAGAAAGCTAAAAAGGAGAAGAAAAAGAGAAACTTTAGAGGTGGAAAGCGGCTTAACTCGACAAAACGAGAGAAATCTATAAAACAAAGACTCGAAGCATGGACAATAGAAATGAATGTGCAGAGAAATGCAGAAATCATAAGCAGTCCCAAGTAGTTATGAGCATGTTACAAGTAGTGAAATCATAAATGGCAAGGTGATCGGGGAATAAATATCATACCTTTCGAGTGATGAGGTTCGAGGGTTCGAGTTTTGGAAGAAAGAGAAGATAGCGTTCTCCCGCAAATGCCAAGTGAAGGTTCGCGTAAGTAAAAGTGATGAAACAGTGGTGAGAGCGTAAGGGTTAAAGTGTTTAAACAGTACACGAAGAAGTTCGAACGCCAACAAGTCTCAGCCATCAATCCCGACACGTGTACGTTGATTAATGAAGAAATGATGAGATGTCACTTCGGTGTACTGTTCACGCCCGTTACCCAGTGCCACGTACGTCGCCCAGCGCAATCACTTAGTCTCTTCACTGAAACAAGCTACAGTTCGAGACTGGGGGGCTTGTGTCCCGACCAGTCCTCGGTCATCGACCCAGAGACTGACCTCAGACATCGCGCACCGATGCTTGGTGAGGGAAGGGGGGCCACGAGGTAGACCACAGACATACCTACCAAGGGATTGGTTAGTCTTTGGACATTGGTATTCTAAGCCCGATGTAGGAGATCGATATCAAACCCCACCAGTGGCGGGAGAAGATTGGACATCAGTCGTCAGGACGTTGTAGAGGGCTACGTAAGGTGGGCCCTAGAGTTTTGTTAAGATAATAGTTAACGACAAGAGATATGTGGGAAGCCTAAGTCACAAGGGATCCATGCACGTGGTGTGTATGACACATGAAGGCGCAACACGTGTGGATAATCCTAGGGGGTGTTAAGGCCCATTAGGGTTAGGGTTTCCAAGGAAGCTGCATGCATGGCATGTGAATACTTAGGGCACCCACGAAGCAGATGATGCTAGAGAATAGGTGCACAAGTTGGTACCTAAGCGACCACTCTGACATTCGTTGCACTCTAGTTAAGGGAAGTTCATGCGCCAGATACGCTAAATTCCATGAATAGCGGCGCAAGGGCATTCTCGAAGGAACCCTAGTCAAAGGTGACAACATAAAGGTAACCGTAGTTTCAGCCTATATAAAGGGTGCTAAGAACCCTAGTAAGGTACGCAGTTTATAAAACTGAAGCTAATGCACACACTTGGTGTTTCTTTGCCCTAATACTTGAGCATCGGAGTGCAAACGGCCGCTAGGGCGCCCCTTTGTCTTTGTAGGTGAAAGGTTTCTTGATCAAGAAGGAACGATTCTCTGGCAAGATTGAAGGGCCAAAGCTGCTGTTAGAGCTAACTGGCGAAGGGAGTCAACTGGCAGGAACGCTCACGAAGAACCATACTATTCCTAATCTTGGTGTATCAAACCAAAAGAGAGGTTCGTTTTACTGACCTTGCCCTAACTGTGCAATGATAGGGGAGGATTTTAACTGTTGGAGCATACTGTTCTTCCACTTTGGCGAACTCACACAAGAGGGAGGCTCACGAAGAATCATACTATTCCCAATATTGGCGTATCAAACCAAAGGAGAGATTTGTTTTACTAACCTCGTCCTAACTGTACAAAGATAAGGGAGGATTTTAACTGTTGAACCGTATTGTTCTCAGGCTTGGTGAACTCACACAAGAGGAGGCTAACTAAGAACCATATTATTCCCAGTCTTGCCGTATCAAACCAAGGGAGAGGTTTGTTTTGCTGACCTCGCCCTAATTGTACAAAGGTAGGAGAGGATTTTAACTGAGAACCTTGCTATCTCGACCTCAGTGTTCTTACTCAAGAGGGAGGCTCACGAAGAACCGTACTATTCCCAATCTTGAGGTTTCTAACCCAAAGGAGAGGTTCATTAACTGCATTGTACAAAATATTTCTCTTTAATTAAATAATTGAAATTTTTATTGGGTGACCTCATTAAAAGACCCTTATAAGGGAAAATAGTGTCCCCTAAAATTGTGTACAATACAATAATCTTAACTGAAATAAAACTTAAGGTTGGTTGCGTTCCACGTACAAGGGATTGCTCCACCTTCTAGAGTCTCGAGCCTGTATGCTTCATTCCTAAGGGCCTCTGTCACACGGAAGGGACCTTCCACATGGGAGACAACTTGTTTTCTAACTCGTACGGGTGGGCTTCTCGCATCACCAGGTCAGCGACCTGAAACTGCCGCCTCTGATCCCCCTCTCCAGAACCTCTTATGTAGGCTCGGGTCGTTGCTCCTGGGCGACCTCGAGACGGGTGACCCCTTCTTCCTTTGGAGGTTGGGTGGTGACTGAGCACACTCCTCTCTTTGTCTTGAGGTTGTTCTCATAGCACCTATTGGCCTCCTTCTGATCAAACTTCAAGGTGATCACGACTCCCTCAATGGAAGGCAACTTCATCTTCATGTGCCTTGAAGAGACCACTGCTCCAATCATGTTCCAAACAGGTATGCTCAAAAGAATGTTATAGGCTGAAGGAGCATTAACGACGAGATACCTGATGTTGACGGTGCGGGACGCGACGCCGTTAGTTAAGGTCGTCCTCAACTCTATGTGCCCCCGCACTTCCACCTGGTCTCTTGCGAAACCGTACAGGCAGCCAACGTAAGGCCTCAACTGGTCAGGGGACAACTGCAGCTTGTTAAAGGTTGACCAGAACATCACATCGGTTGAGCTTCCTTGATCTACTAGGACGTGGTGTACCTTTCTGCCTGCTATCACTACTGAAATCACCACGGGGTCATTGTCGTGTGGGACTACGTCCTGCAGGTCGATCTTGGTGAAGACGAGGTCGGGCTTGGGCGTTAGGTCTGACCCCTGGACTTCTATTTTCATCACACCTCTGGCGTACTTCTTACGTTGGGAGGCGGTACACCCTCCTCCAGAGAATCCTCCAGCGATGGTGTTGATTTCTCCATGGATGGGCACCTTGTGCCCCTGATCTCTTGTTGGGGCCGCTGTCGTCAGGCCCCCCTGCTCTTGCAGGTAGTGTTTCAAGAAACCGCCTCTTACCAGTTCATCTAACTGGAAACCCAACACCAGACAACTGCGTAGGTTATGGCCAATGGCTTGGTGGAACTCACACCAAGTGGTTTTACTGGGCCCTAGCCTCTTATCGGTCTTCGGTGGAGGATTTAGTGTTCTGACCACATCAGGGATGGCGATCAGCTCCTTAAGGTTCACCCATAAATTGTGTCTGGGTGGAGTGTTCTCTCTTGTGCGTGCCCTGATTTGGGGCTTCCTTGCTTTGTACGACGGTGGTGCTCCTGGGGCCTTTGTTTCCGTCGTGGCCTCGTGTACCCTCATGGGCTGAGGACGACCTGTTCCCCGAGGTCGGACAAGGCCAATGCTACCGCGTTTTTCTGTGACCCGATCCTCTGCGATGATGTGTGCCATAGCTCGACGCCTGATCTCGCAAAACGTCTTTGGGCAACATCTTATCAGTGAATCACTGAAGGGTTCTGACAACACTCCTTTGGTGAAGGTGTGCACCATCATGGCTTCGTCCTTGGTGTGTAGTCTCACCACTTCTACCCCAAACCTATTTAAGAACTCTTTCAACTACTCTCCTTGGTATTGCTTTACGTCAAAGAGATCGTAAGAGATCAGAGGGGGAGCCCTGTTGACAATGTACTGTTTTCTGAACAACGTTGAGAATTGGTCGAATGAAGTAATGTGTCTGTTAGGGAGACTGACGAACCAATCCAACGCTACGCCTGCCAGCATGCTCATGAATAGCTTACAGTACACAGCGTCGGAACCTTCTGAAAGCATCATCTGGGTGTAGAACGTTGTGATATGCGCCTCTGGGTCCTTTACACCTGTGAAGGTGACCTTCGGGCCCATGGACGAGGCTGGTATCACGATGATTACCTGAGAGAATGGCATGGGGGGAGCCTTAACTAGCAGAGGCGGGGCTCGCTCATCCATGGTGCGTTCTCCTACGTTTTGTAAATTCTTGCGTAGTTCCTCATTGGTTTTGCGCAACTTTTCATTATTTGCTTGCGATCTGGCCAGATCAACCCAGAAACGATCCTAGTCGACTCTGGACGCTGTTACCGCCTCCTGAAGGGCGCGTATGGTTTCCATGAGTTGTTGCATGGTGACGTCGTTCCCTCCTGGGGACGCAGCAGATCCTTGCCTTGTGCTCCTCATGTTGCTGGTGGCTCTCAACACGATTGCGAATGGGACCTAGTTCTATCGGGCCCCGCGGTGGATGCCAAATGTTTTCGCCAGTTGACTCGGTTGCCGGTTGACTTGAATGGCAGCCTCAGGCCCGCCTGTATCTTCCTTGAGTCGAACTTCATTAGGTAGAAGAACGCTTCACCTGTAAAGACAAAAGGGCGCCCTTACGGCTGTTTGCACTCCGACGCTCAAGTCAGTAAGGGCTAAAGAAACAATAATGTGTGTAAAACAATTTCCATCTTAGAAATGACGTACCTTGCTAGGGTTCTTACCACCATATTTATAGGTTGTATCTAGGGTTACTTTTGCGATGCTCCCACGTCTCTTAGTGGGTTTAGGGTTCTTGGGAGAATGTTCTTGCGCCACTATCACACAATCTTAGTGTAATCTGGCGCAAGGGACTTCCCTTTCCTGGAGTGCATAGACCTAACAGCGTAGCCGCCAACGTACCTACTCACGTACCAGCGCTGCATCATCATCTTTCCTGTGGGTGCCCTAAGTATTCACATGCCATGCATGCAGTCTTTGCCTGGAAACCCTAACCCTAACATGCCTTAGCGCCTCCAAGGAACACTTGCTCGTGTTGTACCCGAATGTACCATACACACCCCATGCATGATCCTCTCGTGACTTAGGTCTTTATTTGGTATATGGTGTTAACTTCATGTTAACTCATACTGTTTGTGCGACCCAATTTACGTGACCCATCCTTACTATCAGTCCACTGATGTCCGATGTCTTTCTTTCAGGCCGATGACTGAGGTTTGGCCTGTACACTTACTATACCATTGCATGTGTTTGGACCAGCTAGTTATTGTTATACCATTGCATGTGTTTGGACCAGCTAGGTATTGTTGTATACAAATTTAGACTTTGGTGCCTTCAGATTCCCACCTGGTGCAGCAAGCAAGAAACTAACTTGCCTTTTGTTTCAAAATAAGGGTTTTGTAGAAATAATTAATTATTATGAATGAAAATATATTGGATCATTATTTTTATAAAATATGCAAAAATGGGAAGATTTTTTTTTATTCATATATGACACTATAAGTCACAACCACATTTTATCTAATAGGGTATGTTTACTAAGATTTTTTTTTCTTCATAAATTATAATTAACTTACGTATAATTTTAAAACAATAGAGAAACCATATGAATTTGTTTTGTTTATGCACAAATTCGTTTATTTTTTTTAAGTTTATTTATTTTTTTCCTAAATATACTCTTTGTCGATTTGATTAGAGAGGGAGAACCAATTGGGTATTCTAAGCTCGTCTTCCTCTTACAATTTATATTTTAGCTTTTTTCTTAATTTTACGGTCTAGGAATAATATGCAAATGGAGAGGTAAAATGTGACACGTTTTCTTTGGTTTTGACCCACACATATAAGCCCTTAAAATATAGGCCTCATTTCTACCAAAAATATGTATTTTCTTCCTGCACCCCACAATTTCTTACTGCACTCATATCTTTTAAATTGACTAGTTTACCTTTCATAAAGGTGACATTTAGATTATTTGTTATGGAAATCTTTCAAAACAAGTTTTACCGAACTTTTTGAACAAAATTTTCAAAAGATGCTTTCTCAAAATATGAAATGCATTTCAAAATAAATTTTGTGAAATAAATTTTTCCAAATAAGCTTTTCAGAATATATGACCTACTTCTTTCTGGAACAAATTTTTTATAATATATGAAAAGTTTTGAAAACAGAATTTCAGAAATAAACTTTTCAGAATGAATTTTCTACCAAATCCAACATTTTATACACACTTTTTTTTTTCCTTTCAAAGAGTGTAGTAGAGAAGGACTACAACGATAACAACAACTACAACGATAATACAGTATAATAAGAGAGGATATTTTAGTCTTTTGCTGTTGTTAGTATGATTGGGCTAGGGTGAAGAAGCTGGTAGAACAAAATAAAAACTTATAGGCCCAAATACATTTCTTCCGTATCAAGAACAATATAATCGCGCCCTGAAAACGAATATACGACGCCGTTTATAACTTCCCTTGTAGATTAGATTCAACCCTTGTCTAAACCCTAAATAATCGTTTTCTAACAAAAAATTGTCTAGTCACCCGATTTTAATTCCTGTAATCCTTCCATCCTTCGCAAGAAGCAATGTCGAATTGAAGATCCCAGAAAGAATTTCCAATGGACGTGAAGGCTTTGCCGAAATCAAAGAGAAAATGTTTGACAAATATAATATCTTGGCTTGTGAGATAAAAATTAAGATAAGCAGGAAAATAGTGGAAATATATTCATTGCTACTTGTCTCTGATTAACCTAACATTTTAGCGATCCAGTCATTTTGGAACATGTCATAGCTACATTTAACAAAAGTAGCAAAAGTGTTTAACTGTTAGCTTAACACTGTTAAGTTATTTATTTATTAAAGGAGTTTTTTTTTTTTATCGGCATTTATTAAAGGAGTAGCTGTTTTTTGCATACTAACAATGGTGCATGGATCCTTGACATGTCTAAAATCGATCACAAAGAAGTAAAACCGGTAACTGGGACCACTGCTTATTTGTTTGGGGTGATACACTTTTTTTAAAATTTGTTTTAGATAATGGTTAGTCCTTTTTGCAGGCGCAGGTTTTGGGAAGTGGTTAGCATGCAGGTGCAGTACGATTGCTTTATTGGGCTGCAACAAATTGGAGGTCTCTCATGAGCACATCTTTACCAGTAGTTGGCTATCAGTAGACTCCAGGTGTTGGTCAAGGAATGCTATGAGGGTGTAGGGCCTCAACAGCCCATGGGAGGTTACAAATAGGCTTGCGGTTGCTGAGATGTGATGAACAATTCGCAAGGGTATCTAGTAGGAGACATTGTGGCTCTTGGTAATGTTGGGGTAGTAGAAAAAGGGAAATAGGAAAAATAGTTCAAGGAATGGGTACATGGGTGTGGACGTACTTTGAAGGGCATCTTAGTGGGGTTACGGTTTAGTGATCTTAAAGGAAACATGGTACCGAGGTAAGGTAACCAACCAATGCTACAACACATTGGCCACCAAAGTTTGTGTACTTATAAAGATAAAGTGGATCTAGATAGTACTTTTGACCGTTGTAACAATTGTTGCAGTGTTGATCGCTCGTCAACTTCCTTGCTCTTCAATGCTCCACTTCAGACTTTAAAACTCTCTCTCCTTGATTCCTTAGCACTCGGTCGGAGTTGATCTGCAAAAGATACTTCGACGATCAAGTAAGTACTCTGTGTGAAGACTATATAGCATTGAGCCATGGGCCATCTGAATGATGGACCGAATCTAGTACATATTAGTGTTAGCTGATTCCTAGGATGGTTATCCTGATTTCTTGGGACATTACTCAGATTTGATGGGATGTGATCCTGATTCTTAGGAAGTCTCCATAACTACCATTTACTATAAATGTTTTAAATATACTTTCGACCGGTCAGTCGGTCACCGGGGTTGAGTTACGTGGCCTGTTAGGTAACCTACTGGTACACTTGCCCCGAGGCTTAGTGAACGTGTGTTTCAAAAGAGTTTTGATGTGACTGATGGGTGCCCTGAGGTAAGAAACGACATTTGATGCATTAATTGTTATGCAAGAGACATGACGTCCATCTTTTCAATGTGTTGTTCGAGTTTTACACTTTTTGATCAGAAAGATCTAATGGTTGGTAGGCCGTGTCCTTTCGAATGTCGAGCACTGTACGCCCTTGGATGCAAATGAATCTAACGGTGTAGATGGACCGACGTTTCGTTCCCCCTTTTATACATATCTATAAATAGAGACTTCTTTCAAACTTTGTTATGTCTACTTCTACAGTTGTTTCTTCCGAGTTATAAAGAGTTGTCCGAGTGCGAAGTGTTTTGGTTCAAGTTGTAGAACATGGAAGCTTTGGTGATCCAAATCTATGTTGAAGGGTTGATGCTTTGTTGTTTTGGTTGGAGCTTAGTTTTAGGGTGTTTAGAATACTTCTAAAGATCACTCTTAATCCTATGCATAAGCTGAACCAATCTGTTTTAAAAGAGAAAAATGTTTTTCTAAGCAAAGAGAAAAACAACCGGTTGAAACCACGATATAATCGATTGTTTTACACCTAGCTTATTTGAAGGTTTTCAAAACCGTTTTTGACTTGGTTGACTAATTGTCATAACCAATTCAACCAGTTAAAACGACATTTCAACCAGTTGATTGTCACATTTCATAATAACTTTTCAAAATCCTGTTAAATATGTTTTCAGTTGAATTAAAACTGATTTGGCTCGTGATTAACTGCCTAGAACGGCTAGTTTTAAGAGCTATAAATATGGTTTCTCTTTGTATTAAAAAAGACACAGAAAGTGAGATTGAAATTGTTTTTGAGAAGAGATTTGATACAAAAGTTTTGCAAGATTGCTAAGTAGTTGTGCATTGGTTCAAGACCTGATCTTAGGAGCTCTGTGATTCCTGAATTACCAGGTGTAATATGTTCCTTTTTTATTCTTGTAATTATTTTTTTCTATACTTATAAAAGGTAGGTAAACCTGCATGTCAGAGGGTGTTCTGACTAAGGTTGTGTGAAAGGTAAGGAGGGTGAGTGTTCTTGTGGTATCAAGATCACCTCTTTGTGGTGTTGTATTTTTGTAATTTGTGATTGATTGTTAGTGGAAAACCCAATGGTTGTTCTGGGGACTGGATGTAGCTCAGGGTTGAGTGAACCAGTATAAATTGGCTGTGTAATCTCTCTATCTATCTCTCTCACTCATTATAAATTGTTTGATTTGAATTTGTATTGTTGCTGCTATAAACAACCGGTTAAAACGAAGTTTCAACCGATTGATTTTCTGCAAATAGTTTTGCTTGCTTTGATTGTTTGACTTCCTTGATTGCTTCTTCTGTGATTGTTGATAAAACTTCATTCCTATCCAATCTTTGCAAAAATCTTTTGTCAAACAATTCACCCCCCTCTTGTTTAGGCCATTAATTCTAACACAAGTGTTTTTCCACTTTCTTTTCTGCACATGTGCTTCAAGAGGTTAGTAATGGCTACTTCTTCTGGGTCTTCTAGTGTTCCTTCTTGTTCTTCCTTTTCTAAGAGCACACATTTGAACCTAATGAGGTGAGGGATGTGGGTTGATCCACACGTCCTTGATATCCCTACTTGTTATACGACCTTGCTAGCCGACCGCCTTGTTATCCAGATTATAAGTGGGTTGATCCACGCGTCCTTGATATCCCTACATGTTTTAGGGGTTCATTCTCTTTAGATGGGTTTCTATCTAAAATTTATGTGTTAAAACTTGACTCCCCTTCGGATGTGGTTGCAGCCGATAGTTGCAATCACACCGACCGAGTACGTCACGGTCGGGAAAATGGCCATCAAGACTTTTTCTTTGTTTATACTTGTCTTTTTAATGATTTGCATGTAACTCTTCCCTTAGACTAATTCACCATGGGGGTCTTTAGGATCGTCAAATTTCTCCTACTCAATTACATCCAAATCCTTGGACGGCCTTCCAGGCCTTCAGGCTGATTTGTTATGCCTTTTGGTTGAGGTCGTCCCCTCAGTCTTTTCTTTTTTATTATAATTCCCAATGGACTCATCTTGTGGCTTGGCTATCTTTGACAAGCTGTCTGGGTGGTATTCTTTTTACCTCTTTCACCTCTTCCTACTAGAACTTCAAGGAGAGGTATTTCAATATTTTTGTTGAACAAGACGGTAAGCCCTATTTTTATGATTTTAAGGGAAAATCCAAATTTCCATTTCATTGGACCTGGTCGCCTACTTGTTACACTTCATGGCCAAGGTCTTCGATGACCCCGCTTCCGAATAGGTTCCTACTCGGAGAATTATGACCGTATACGAGTCGACCCTCCAATGGTGGATTTTACTGGTATGTTACGTTTAATTCGTGTGCTTAGTTTTTACTGAATTTGTAGAAATAATGTCTCACGCTAACTCTGAATCCATCAACGTACTGAAAATATTGTGTAGACAGGTGGCCAAGCAGCAAAAGGGTCGCTTGAATTGATAGGGGCCAGAACATCTGCCCCCATAATAAACTTGGTGCCCTCTTCAAGTGATGAATGACCTCAAAAGGCAAAGAAATGGGGGAGACCTGCTCGTTCACCCCAACCTCTTTTGGAAGCGGGGTCTTCCTCTTATTCATCTTTAGTGTTGGGCAAGCATCTAAATCACACTCAGGGTGTGCAAATTGCGTCTCACTCCCGAAGAGGAGAGAATTTTGGTTGTAACTACCATGATCGACTTGGTATAGAGTCTAATAGAAATGTTGAGTAAATTGCTCGCAGTGAGCCGAACGCTTAGGGGCGAGTTGGAGAGGAGCTCGTTTACAGTTGTGGCTAAGTTAAAAGCCGAGATAAACGAGTCCTTCAATTGTCTGAAGGCGACTTTTGAAGCAATGTGGTCGTTGGAAGAGCAAAGGCACCAAGAAAAAGTTGATTTTGATATTGCAAAGGGTAGGATTTATGACCTGGAGGCCGAACTGGAAACTAAAGAAGCGGAGCAGGTGAAAGCCGAGGAGGAGGCAACGACTAAACAAAAGGAAATAGCATAGGAATTGGCTTATTATGAGTCGTTCCTCCTCTGTATCAGCAAGCAATACTTTAACCAAGGAATCCGCCAAGCGGCGTTTTACCATGGAATTTCCATTGACGACGATCGATATGATGAAAACAAAGATGTTTCAATGGTGAGTTAGTCTCGGTCGATGGAGAAGATGAAGAAGAGGGCGAAGGTGAGGGTGGTGGTGTGATGAATTTATATGGTAAGTGCACGGCATTGTCAGAAGTAATAATTGTTCCTAAGGACAGATATCGATCCCGCAAGGAACAATTGAATTATTAAGTATAATGTTTGCCAAATATAAAACAAAACAATAAAAAGTGTGTTGAAATGGTTGTCTTGACAATGATCAATAAGAAAATAAACAAAGAATTGGTTGCTTCAAGTTGGAAAAATAGGGATTATGTTCATCTCTCTCACTCTCATATATTTTGATTAGCATGTTAATATTAAGTTCTTTGATTTAAATTGATGCCGGTATAAAATTCATTTATATCAATCTCTCACATATAAAATTCTTAAGAATGTTTCCTAAATATCGATCTCTCGCATACTTATAAAAACAACTCAAAGTCGCACTCAAACGTTAATAAAAATTAACATTTCAAGTTTATCTCTAGCACTCAAATATGTTAAGTATTGTTGTTTAGGTCAGAACCCTAAAAGTACCTCTCGATCAGATTTAAGATTCTCAAACATGTCACAACTACTAAGAATCAAAACAACAATACCAATAATCAATCAAGAGCAAAATATTATATCATATTTAAATATCACCTCAATACATAAGAGCTCAAATAGATTATTCCCAATCCCAAATGGTAGAATTAGTCACGCATACTTCTAGCACCTTCCATTCTCCCAATTGGTTACAATTCACTTAGTGGTGTTTTCCTCTCAATATGGCACACTAGGGTTGAGCCTATAGCCCCCTATTTAACCTAATTTACTAGTGTTAGGTGACTTTCTGTGTCGCGCTAATGGGTTTAATGATAAAAACATAAAATGGTCCAATGTATCTGACGCATTCTCACTCAAGCGAGTAAAGAGTTAATTTCCAAAAACCTTGCTGGAGCATTCTCGCTCAAGTGAGCTCATTCTCGCTTGAGCGAGAATCTCCGCTGCTGAGTTGGGTTTTCTTCTCTCTTTTGTGCGTTTCTGGCCTTCTAGCTTTCTTCTTGTAGCTTATCTCATTCTTCTTTAGTCCAAATTTCCATTATTCCCTAGAAACCTGCAATTAACACTAAATTTGGAAATAAAATGCTCTTATTCAATTAAAGATCATAAAAAATGTAAAAAGATATAAATGCATAAATTAGGGATTATTTTCTATGTAAATTAACAATTAATACTTATAAGTGCTTATATTTTAATATAAAATACTACTGAAATTATATACTTATCACTTTTCCCAACTTAGAATCTTGCTTGTCCTCAAGCAAAGTAAATTAATATATTTGAATTTAAATGTCAAACGGCTTAATTCACTAAATAACAGATTAAAGTAGAAACTTATGATGCTTCCAAATTCAAATATAGAAAAATATAGATACATTCAACTTTTAGGATCAAATCAAAACTGTACCGACCAGTCCTCGGACGTCGTTGACTGTTAGTAATGGTGGACCACGTAAGTTGGGTCCCATGAGCGGCATGGGCCAGTGTCTTGTGAGCGACGCGAGCCAAGGTGCCGAAGAGTGGTCAGACATCGATCACCAGGATGTGCTGATGTGTCATCGGCAATAGAGTGAGGGTGATGTGACATCGGGCATCGGTGACTCAAACAACAGAGCTGGGCCACGAGACGTGGATCCCAGACAACACACCAATTATCAGTAGGGAGAAGTCTAGATCACGAGGGGTCCATGCGGGTGGTGTGAATAACACATTCAGGCGTAGCACAAGTAAAGAGCCACTGGAAGAGCTAAGGCCCATGAGGGTTACGTTCCAGGGGTAGGTTGCATGCATGGCACGTGAACAGCTAGGGCACTCCCAGGACGGAGGACCCCAGAGATTAGGTACACAAGTAGGTACCAAGGTGGCCATCCTGTCAAAGGTTGCACTCTAGTAAGGGAGCCTTACGCGTTAGATTGCCCTAAGAGTGGGTGATAACGGTACTAAGGCATACCCTCATAAACCCTAAATGCGGGTGGCGGAAACAACGGAAACCCTAGAGTATATAAAGGATAGTAACAAACTGTACCGACCCGTCCTCGGGCGTTGACCAAGGTCAGCACTTGGTGGGACCCTTCAGAGGCGTGCTTAGGGAAGAAGGGAGACGGACAGGCCTCGGGCGTTGACTGGGTCCGAGTCAAGGGGTACCCGCATCCGATGGGCGCCACCTCTCGATACCCATGGGTAGGAACAACTGTGGAGGAGGCGGCACCAAAGGATGCGCCCACGAATAGGAAGGAGACGACACGGTAGGAGGCCTCGGAAAGGGCGTGGAGGCCTCGGGCCTCGGCACCTCAGGAGAATAGTGAAGAAAGGAGAAAGGTGGCTTCAAGGCCACATCCCTAGTACCATCAGAGGGAAACCTGACTCGTGAAGTACCCATCCATGAGGGATAGGGACGCTACAGTGCACGCCACTTTTGGAGAACCACTGGGGACAGATGCGACCCGGTAGAGGGCCACGTCCTAGAGGGATATCCGCATGCATAGTGCGAGAGGAAGGCAAAGATACCCCAGAGTAAGTGACTTAGAGGTTGGGGTACATGAGTTGGCACCCAGGTAGTCACCTCCCTCGCCGAATGCATTTCAGAGAAGGGAGACTTACGCGCTGAGTTTTCCCTAAGTTGGGTTACAGCGTCGTAAGGCCTTCACCCAGAGTCGCGCTTAAGTCATAAGTGACACGTGGCAGTAGCATTGAAACCCAAGGTATATAAGCTTTCCTGAAAGTTTAGTAAGGTACATTTTACACACACTTGAATCATTTGCTAGCTTACACATTGTACGCACGAGTGATTTGAGCACCAGAGAGAAGTTAGTTAGAAAACAGTTACGCACCTTCAGAACACAGTGGTTGTAGTGTCCCGATACGGAGGTGTACGGTGTTTACTGTCTGCTGACTTGAGCGTCGGAGTGCAAACGGCCGCAAGGGCGCCCTTTGTTCTCTCTGTTTCAGGTACTCACGGCGGCGAAGGGTGAAGATCTGGAACTAAGATGAAGGAGTCCTTGATACGCGAGTCTCACCTACGCACGAAGCACGATCTGGTCAACCGGCAGGAACACAAACCTAACAAGGTACGCACCATTTACGCAAGACACACACAGTTTACACAGAGCTTTTACAACTAAGAGTTTTGGTGTTTCCTAGCCCTAGTATTGACTTAAGCGTCAGAGTGCAAATGGCCTCTAGGGCGCCCCTTTGTCTTTGCATGTTCAGGTGTTTGATCGAAGGAAAGGCACGAACGAAGGCAAAGAGAATTGGGCATGTGATCGTCGTTAGAAGTACGAAGGAAATCGACTCAACCGACAGGAACAAAAATAAATAAATGACAATTCATCAAGGAATATCTTCTCAAATGCTCACAGGTAAGTGTTTCTCTCTATTTTCACTTAATCATAAGAAATCACAGTTGCTTTTCATTTCATCTTCAAATCACAAACATATTAGAAACATGAATATTGAGGTCTTTTCCAAAGTTGTAATGAGGTTGGGCTTCAAAAAAGTATTGGTTTTTCAGATAACAAAATGCACATCTTAAAGAAGAAGAACATACCTACAATCTAATTATATAGAACATATATGTTACCTAATCACCATTTTCTTTTGACTTCACACTTTTCCTCATTTTTTTTCTCTTATTCATGATTTTCATGATGATTCTTTTTTTTTTTCAATAGGAATAAATTCTTCCTATTTTTTTTGATCTTTCAAGATTTAAAACCAACCATTCCTTTTTCTATATTTATTGCTTTTATGTTCTTCGTCCTTAAACATGCTAAAGGGTAGGAAAAAATATCATCAAAGGTTAGGGTCAAATAATAACAACAATTTTTAGCTCAAAGGGGATATCAAATGAATTCTAATAAAATTAAGGTTGGCTATTTGGCCCTGGATTCTTAATTAATACAAAACGAATGCCTCAATCATCCTCACACTCTTTTATGATGTAACAAAAAAATAATAATTAAGCAATCACAACTGTCAATTCATCAATAAAACTCTCAAAACTGTTTAAGGTTCACACACTCACTTGGTTTAATTGGCTTCATTCCTTTTTGTTTTTGTGATTCTCTGTCCTAATCAATTATCTTGTTAAATTTTCATGTTTCACAATTTCAACTACCTTTGAATAGGGATTCAATCATATTTTCTTTTCTAACCTGTGTCTAATTCATCTCACTATCTAATATTTAAACACAAATTCCTTTTTTCTTTTCACAATTTAAAGTTAATATTCTAATTTTTTCTTATTTGATACAAATAAAAGTAGAAAACAACCAAATTAAAACTGAAATTTATTCAAGAAAAATAATTCAAGACATAAAACTAACAAAACAACAAATTTATTCAAACTACCAAATAAGCAAATAAATAGAAAACAAAATAACCGAAAAAAAACTAAACAAAAAAATAAAGCAAAATTCAAATAACTGAAAAGAAAAGAGAATTAGAAAGATAAAACCATACTTTTGCTCAGTCTTCTCTTCCTAAGAAATCATCTAGCTCTTTGTTAATATCGTCATCTATAGTCTTGTTGGATCTGCCCCTCTATATAATAGAACCTATCACAAGGCCAAAATACACAACCTAAAACCTAATTGGGAGGCATATAGGGAGTGGGTTATCTTCAGGCAAAAATAAAATAAAAGATATTTTTATTTTGGAAATTTCACTCGCTTGAGCGAGATTCCTTAGGAGAAACTTAATTTTTTCGATGTTAAACGCGCTTTTGCTAGCATTTCGTCGTCAAAACTCACTTGAGCGAGAATTTACTCACTTGAGCGAGATAACTCCCAAGGGCACCCACTTTTCTTCGTTCAACTCACCTAAGCGAGAGTGGACTCGCCTGGGCGTGAATCCTTGAAAAGGTTTTTGAAAGGTAAACTCAAAACAAAGATAGAAAAACAACATAAAACTAAAATATGGACTGGGGTGCCTCGCAGTAAGCGCTCTTTTAACGTCATATAGCTTGATGCCTATGCCTTTAAGGGTCCTCTAAGAGGATTATCGTAGTGAGGTTTTCCTATTCAGTACCCAAGTAAGGATTTACCCTTTGACCATTTACAACCCAACATTCTTGTGATTCTGGGTCTTTTAACATTATTGCTCCATAAGGCTTCACCTCTTTCACCACATAAGGACCTGACCATCTAGATTTTAACTTCCCAGGAAAAATTCTTAATCTAGAATTAAATAACAACATAGATTGATCAGGGTGAAAATTTCTTTCCACAATCCTCTTATCATGATATTTCTTTGTACGTTCTTTATAGAGCTTTGAAGAACTGTATGCATTTAATCTCATCTCTTCAAGTTCTTGGATTTAAATTTTTCTTTTTCCCCCCTGCTTCTTTGGCATCTAAATTTAATGTTTTTAATGCCCAATATGTTTTATGCTCCAATTCCACCGGAAGATGACAAGCTTTCCCATAAATCAGCTGAAATGGGGAAAGGGCAGTATGATGAAGACCTACGAGAGATGACCCAAGACCTAGGACCTAGGAAACTTTGATAGCTTGAGCTCTTCAACTTGCGGTTTTTGTGGTGGCATTGGCGGAAGCATCCATGGATTGAGGTGGAATAAGGCTCTCCTAAGAGTTGTGTAAGCCTTAGAGGTGCATGAAGAGTGTGAAAGTGAGAGAGGTTTGGACAACTCTCTTTGAGGTGCAGTTTTGGAAGATTAAGACCTAAATCCTAAGAGATTTTAGGCAAGGAGTAAGAATGACACATTTTGGCAGCATTTCATTACTCAAATTAATCTTACAATTTCAGCACCCAAGCTCTCCTTATATAGGACTAGGAGGCCGGAAATGAAGAGTCAAATGAAAGGCAAATGTGCACAAAATGA
>Ga0123342_1004097_pt1 | contig 22663 bp, 7 predicted proteins | sample Turbeawhitnodule_FD_89960 | JGI IMG/M metagenome (GOLD analysis project Ga0123342, IMG submission 89960) | Root nodule microbial communities of legume samples collected from Mexico - Turtle bean Mexico white nodule | ecosystem: Host-associated > Plants > Roots > Nodule | place: Mexico: Nepantla... | reverse complement strand
GTATATCTAATTATTTGTCATCTTCTTTTATTTTTGACACCCAAAAAAATATATATTGAAATAATATTAATCACATTAAATGAAAATTATACATTGATAATATAAATAAAATACCTAATTATATATTAATAATATTAATATGAAAATTAAAATTTTCAGTAATGATATTTAGGTCCATTATTAATCACTTTTTTAACTTTTATTTTTTTATCGAAAATTTTATTTAGAGTTTCTTCTACGAATTATATATTTTCTACTCTAAGTTACGTAGTAAAATATTTTAAAAATGAAATATTAAATGAAATTATAGATAATTAAAATAACTGATTAATTTAAAAAAAAAATAGAAACTAAAATTACCTTTTCTGAAAATATTTTAAAATTGAAAAAAACTAAATTACAAATTTTATAAAATATAGAAATCAAATCACAATCCTACTTTTATTAGATAAAGGGCCAATTTTGTTGGTTTAATTTAATACATCAGTAATAGGGCCTCCAAACAATGCAAAACAAATTCAAAAAAACAATATAGTTGTATAAAAAAAACATAAAAATTGTTACCATTTGTGAGTTTCCTACGTACTTCTCTTTCCTTGTCGCCGAGATTACCGTGGTGGTCGTGGTCGACCTCTTGCTGTCTGTCCCATTCCCAAAAGCCACCGCAATCGCACCCAACTTCGTCTCTTGATCTATTATCTCAAGGTAACCAACGTTGATCCCAAAATCCATTCTTATAACGAACATCTCGATTTCACTTCCTCGTTATTCTTATCGTTTTGGACCATTTTGTTCGATTTGTTAGTTAATCTTCGTAAGGAGTTTGATGCTTGTGTTGATGAGTATGTTATCTCGTTATTGTTCTTAGATTTGAAATTGCACGGTTCCTGGGTTGAAATAAATGGGGTGCTTGGGGTGTTTGTTAGGGTGCGATTGGTTCAGAATACTATATGCGACGGACGTTTTGCGTTTTGAGGTGTATTTTCGCACCCCTGTTTTCTATGAAAAGTTTTAGGTTCCAAAGCCATTTCTAAATTGACTGTTTCATTTTTTTTACTTCGTTTTTTGAGTATCTTTTTTCCTTGTGCTCCTTTTGGACTTTTAATTATTAAAGACGAGTTTCTTTAATGCAGTAATATTTTACTTTATAGAAAAATTAGTATCCATTTATTACTATAAATTGCTTATTTTGTAGCCATGATTAGTGCACTGTTCGAGGCTGTTGATGGCACTGCATGCAAATAGTCAATGCTTATGTGTTTCTTGAGCATGATAACAACAATTTCAAATATTTTATATGATGATTTTTGGAGCTTTTTGTCTTGATTCTGATTGATCCAGAAAGGAAAATTTGTTTGTGCAGCTGAGGAAGAGATGAATTGGATTCAGCGCAAGATCTACCTTTACAATGTGACTTTTGGGCTCTATATGTTGGATTGGTGGGAGCGTTGTACTTTCAGTATCCTTTATTACACTATCTTTTAAATGGATTTCAACTCTTTCGTTTTTCTTTTTCTTTGTTATTCTCCTGAAATGCAAATTTTTTATCACTTTTAGATACTTATGTGTTGGTTTTCTTTAAAATATGCAACTAGGATTCATCAATTGTTGGAAACTTGTGTTCCACGTACTTCTAAGGTAGTGTAAGCAATAGTGGTTTACGTATTTTGGTTAGAAAGACAACTGAAACTATGACCAAGAGTTAAGGGATTTCTTAAATTCATATGCTGTCATGTCTGCTATGGTACTGCTAGTTGGATTTCCTAAGCTTTTGCAGATATTTTGGTGATTGTATTAATGTGTTTCGTCCTTCGATATGCTACTCGGTTCTTCAAGAGGTAGTGCATCTCTTCCCTTCTCATCAATCTCTTAATTAGTGACATAAATTGCGTTTGGCCATTTCTTAACATGCAGGTTGTTTAGTGGAATATAATGATATATATACATACATAGTTTGTTATTAGCTCTGGTAATTGCACGAATTCTTGTTATTTTGGAATACATATCTCTGCAGAGAATACTTGACATGCAGGTAGCAAATAGCACACTATTGCATTTCAGTATTCATTAACATTTTTTTGAAAAGCAAAAACGCTTAACCAATATCGTCTTACTAAACTAATTCCTTCATTTGTCTCTATCAACCATACTACAGGCTATATGTTAAATTTTGGAAAAAGCATAGATGTATGTATAAGTTATAACACATTTACAAGTTTCTACAATGATCAGATGATAACCATTGGTCAAAAACTCAAACTAAGTTGACACCTTTCCACCAACTTCCTTCACTGCTATAGTTGTAAATTAGAGATCCAAGCCACAATAAGCAGAGCCCTTCCATGGGGAGATTATATGTTTATATCATTGGAATCCAATTGATGTAAATCCTTTCTAGTGCAGTGCTGAAATATCCTATTATGAGAGCATATCTTAGCATCCAATCTGGCCCTATTACCAATTCTGAATATGCAATTAAATGTGGAATTACATGTTCACTCCCATTTACTGATTTAAAATATAATGCTCAAGGTCTTCAATTAATCTATTGATCAAGGAAAGCTACATATAGTGCAAATTGTGGTAGTTTCTTCAATGGCACTGTTTAGACCAGCATGGAAATTCAACCTTATTGTTTATAGCTCTCAATTGGTAGGGAATATCTGTGCATGTTGTGATTGATATTACTGTGTCAATCTGGCCTTTTCTCCGTCTAAACTTTATACTTTTTAATGTCAGGTATGTTTGCTAAGAAACAAATCCATTCTCACGTGAGGAAGCAAATGTAGATTGTTACTTGGTGGCAGTTTAAATTAGTTGCAGCGGTGTATTTGGTATAGCTGACTAGGGAATATCTTGATATAGCTTCACTTAGAATTTCTTAAAGCTTCTTTTCATGCCAACTATACACCGTCATGATTCTTATTTGAACATTTCTTTACTTATAAGCTTGTATGGATGCCGTTTGATATTCTTTACATTGTAATAATTATTATTGGAAATGTTCGTTTAGACTTTTGAATTGTGGAAACTGTGAACTGTTACGTGATACCCAACCAAAATAAAAAGTGGGAGTGTAATTAAAAATAACATCTTTAACATTTGGAGACAATGATTAAAGCATAGTAAGATCAAATTAGACCCAAGTTGGTCTATTGATTTAACTATGTTTAAGCTTTTTGTATTTTCTAAGATGGATTTAATTTATATTTAGATTAAATATGTTTTTCTTTCTTCTACGTCAAACTGAAAAACCTCTAGTTTAAACTTGTTATAGTACAAGAAAAAAAACATGTTTAACCATTTTATATTTCTAATGAAATGAATCCAAGGATCTTCATATATTATTACTTTTTCTTCTTTAAAGGTTCTTCATTTTAAGAATGTACTCGGAAATTTTAACTTCTATCTTTAAAGGATGTTCAAATTGTAGCTGAATTTGAATTCGAACAGTTAAAAATAACGGAGATTTTATCATTAAAATCTACGATTACTCGTACAAACATTTATAAGTTTCTAACCATAATGCGTGCGTGTTCATATAGAAAAAAAGCAATTAAAGCTAATTCCAATGTTTAAACCCTCTTGATTAAAAAACTCACCACCAAGTAAGGTGTTTGACTCACGTATCTGATCGTCCTTCAATTTTTTGCTTGGTGTGAGCCAACCCACAACTCATTCTTCAATATACACTATCTTTTAATAAATTATTGATGTCTTAGAGTTCTAGGAAAATCATTTAGTTAAAGTAAAATCTAAATCATTTTACTTCCCTTGCATGATAAGTAATAAACACGCTGTGTTTATATTCCGATGGGTTACCAATACCAAAAGATACATATAATTTGTAGTAAAAATAAATAAACAAAGCAGACACAATAAAATTTTAATAATTTTTTTCTCCATAGAAATTGAATACGGAATTTACAATAACTCATACTTCTCTCAATTAAGATCAACTAGACTCTCGAAAAAATTTGCTTACATAAACAGTAGTTAAATTCGAAATACACCTCAATTAAATATAAAGGACGAAACATATTTAGTACCAATTTCCATTTTCAAAAAATTTACTCATAACTGTATAGAGGTATCATTGAGAAAATAACTTAGAAAAACAATAACAACCAAATACTTTTGAAGAAATAGACAGAAAAATGAAAAAAAAAAAAAACCTACTGTTTTAGAAAGAAGAATTGCACATTTGATCATAATATATATATACCATCCAATGCTTTACAGAGGATTTTGGTGTGATGTCCAACCAACCAACCGAGAATGAAAATTTGGGAAATATACCATCCACTCCACAAGATAATCTCAAAACTATTGACATTTTATTAAAGAAACATGCAAATTATAAGAAATAAATAACCATGTTTGGAAAGCTAGAGACTAGGATGTAAATCTTTACAACTAGGGGTTATATAATCAGCAACGAGGGTGGTCATGTGGGACATAAAAATCACCACAAAAAGTATGAGAAAAAGGTATCCACTACTACACTCCATTCTCAGCATAAATAAATACTAAGGACATTCACACCTGGGTCAATGTTGTTGTGCCAGAAGACTCTATCTTGTAAACCTCTAAGTTTGCAGTAGCCACAGAAGACAAGTTATAAATCTCAAGAGATCTAAACTCATCACAGTCTGTGGAGCCATTTTTGGTGAAAAATGCAATAAGAGTATTCATCATCCTACTCACAGCTGACTGGAATTCCTTTTGGCCGTTAGCCGCAGTTGTAGAACTAATACTTGGAACTAGATTATGTACAACCGACCCAACCGGAGCCCCCTCCACGTATGATTTACATGCTGTCAGCAGGAAATATGCTCGGTTTCGGAAATGCCCTGCAACAAAATCCTCAAAGGGCTGCACCACAAGAAAGGTTAAGATACATGAGATCCATTATGATTTAGACAGTTTTCAGCCTCCACACACATCACATTCAGGTGTTTGAGTGTGTTCAAGAAAATAGCAGAGTAAGCTACAAATGACCAATGGTCAGCAAAAGCAATGAAACAGGTTGGAAAGTGAGAATTCAGAAATATTCTGCATTACTTTTTCTGCTCCTGTGGTATCCTCAACATTTTTTTTCCTGCCCAGTAGTTTTAATTTTATGTTTTCTTCATGACACCCCTCCCCCCAACCCACCCCAGAACCAAGTTTTGTCTCTTCCTTACCATCCTACACAATCGTCCCCGTCCAATTTTCTGGTATCACTCTTGTATAAACTTTGAAAACAATTAAGCAAAACGGAAACAAGGTAACATTTTTTAATAAAAAATGAAAATATAAAAATTAAAACAGAAAATATTTTCTCAAAACAAACAGCCCTTAAGATATCAAACTATCAAGACAGAAGCTACCCCAATAATGCAGAATCAGATATTGTTCTAGTTTACAGACCTTTGGAGGTTTACGCAGGGTATACATCATTGTCTTCAAGGATAAAATAAATGTATTCTCGTTGTACTCCTTAGATCTTCTTTGCCCCTCCGCACCAGGATATGTTGATATATATCCAGGCTCATTAAAGAAAGGCTTCTCGTTTAGAATTAGAGCTTGTATTGAAACCAATACTTGTAGCATGGTTGATTTTTCTGCAATCCAGTTCTCACTATTCTTACCATGCCAAGTTCCCAAAAGACTAAGGCAGACTTTTCCACATTGATATAAATTTGGATTTAGTCTTAGGCCACCTGAGTGGTAGTGAACTTTCTGCAGAAGACAATATGAGTTTACATAATACACAGCACAAGACACCAGACAAGTGAAACATTGATGATACATACCGGTGGAACTGCAGGATAGCAAGAAGGAAAGAGGCAATCAAAAAAGAAAAGACCATCATGATATGGGGTGCCTTGAGGTCCAATGATGACAACCCTTAGAAGCTCCATCTTTGATTCACTAACTCTCACAAAGATTGTGTCTGAAAATGAAAGCAAATTATCATAAAGAATAGTTTTGATTTCACCACAATGGTAAAAGGATGGATTGTAAGAAAACAAGTTAAACGATGATTTACCTTTCTCCCAAAATAGATTTTAAGGATGGCAATTGTTATTTATAAAAACTGGATAGAAAAAAATGCAATAGGAAGACACTTCAAATAACATATTTCTAGACAAAGCCACAACAGTAACAAATATCATCTTGCATATAAAGGATAAAGAATATCTTTGCTACAGAGAGAAAGAGATTTTACCAGGCAGATTTTCCTCTAAAATTTTCCATTCCTCCTGGATCTTTTTGGCCCAATTTTTAGGTTTCTGTATCATTTTAAAAAGCAATATTCTATTCCATCAGTTGATTAAAAGTATGGGAAATAGTGGGTAGACACCTAGAGAGATAAAAAGAGAAGTGTATGAATGATAGATGATATTATATGATAGGAAGAGAGAGATAGAGAGAAATATTTACTGTGAATGTGTTTGGAGTTATGAGATGTTCATGTATCATTAGTTCATAACTCTAAAAATATATGTCCTGCATATGCAACCTATCATTCAAAAATAGTTTCCCAATATTTATCACCTGTGACTCTGAAGTTCCCTCCTTATCATAGTGATGATCAGGAAAAGAATCAACAGTATCAAATTGCTTGAATTGTTGAAACTTCTGCATGACCGTATCATTAGTTTCATCCACCTTTCCCTTCGAACTAGATTCTGTACGGGGAAAGGCAACAGCTTGCTTGCATTCACTAGAAGAAATGTCCTTCAACCAAGGCAGGGATGCCTCCACCCCAGGAGGTAAATCCACACTGTCAAATTGATCCTGCATACTTGAATAATCATCTTCATAAATATCATCATTGTAACCAAAAGCATAATCAGCATCTTCATCTGCATCATCATCATCAATCATATCTGCATCATCATCAATCATATCCTCATCTTCTGGACATGAAATGTCAGAAGTGGAACCATTTTGATTGTTTGAATTCAGTGATCCCGAGGTAGAACTCTTGCAGAGATCACCACTCCCAGATGACTCTCCTACACTCATAGAATTTCCATGATCACTGATCAAAGCATCATCCTGCAAATGATTAAAAGTCAAAGGTCATGCTAAGCACGTGGGCTCATCACCAAGCAAAAGAGTCAGGATAACTTAATAGTTTTACACTGCCACATATTTCACCCTGTTCATTATCCCCCCAGCCACACACACACCCTTTTTCACCCAATAAATGTTTTCTCTTCCAACCACAATCACGTCAAAAATAACCCATCATTTTGGAATAGCACAATATGATATGCAGGATTGACACAGGAAGTAACTTTGCATCAATGTAAAAATTAGTAAGCCCCCATGTCATAAGATCTCTGCCTATGTTGCAGGATGTAAGAACACTATTACTAAACTGCAGGCATACTTAAGATTCAGCCACAGATATTGATAGAGGCTATGAACTCAACTGTGATAGGGACTTAGGTATATTATAAGGTGCTTAAGTCTCGCATTGAGTAGTATGGGATGTTCTGTGAAGTTTGCAGATTGGTTCTCCTCCCTTGATATCTAGCTTTAAGGGGTGTTCCCTAGTGCTTGAGTGCTTATCAAACTCACTAATTTTAGGGGTTCAGTATAGGATCAACTAGTTGTTCAGTATAGGATCATACCCAGAATCATTTCTAAACCACAACCATGTACCAACTAGTTGTTCAGTATAGGATCATACCCAGAATGTGCAGGCATGTGTAAGTGGCCCTCAAACAAAAGACAGGGTTCATGCTTTTTCATAGCAGTAATATAAATATAATAACAAAATTTAACAGATACTTCCATACTCCAAAATCAAAAGCACTAACAAACACGTTTCCAAGTCAGTCTTTTGGCTATTTTCAAAGGTGATAGGCTGATGGTCGAATCCTTAGAAAAGGAAGTTTTATGGCATTTTAAGCATTGTCCCACCCACCCCCACATTAGTTAATTTCGCTACAAATTTAACGGCCATGTTTCAATTGTTTCAACACACCCGATGAGCCATAACGTGAAACGTAAAACAACAAAAAATCAAACCAGGAGAAAACAAAAAGAAAAAGAGGGTATAAAAAAACATATTTCATCAGAAGGAACACGAAAAAGCGCGAGTTTATAAAATTCCAACGATCAAGGAAGAAGATCATAAAGCCCATAAAAAAACAAAACTTTACCCGTAATCTAATCAAGACAAACATGACTGATACAAACGATTGCACCAAATTCCAAACAAACAAAAAATATGAAAAAAAAAAAGAATCTTTTTTAGGAGAATTGTTATAAGGTGGTACCTGCTCCGGCTTTCGTTTCTTCATCCCAGAATTCTGGGGGTTTTCGTGAAGATCCATAGAATCAAAGGCTAAACTGATCCCCCACAACAGGAGCAGAGAGAGGTACCACCCAAGTGCAAACGAAAAGCCACTCCAACACTCCCAGAAAAGGGCTTATAATAGTACCAACTACTATAGATATTACTAGTATACTTGTACAGAACAAATGTTTGTTTAGGTTAGGAAAAACATATAAATGTTCTTTTAGGTTTATAAAAAAATGCTAAAATGTTAAGAAAAATAAATCTTTTTCTATATACTCAATTTTATAATAGATAGTTTTTCAATGTATAAATCATATGTTTATATTTATGATAAATAATTTAAATTATGAATAAGAAAATTAAATTGTACCTATTGTTTAGAAAAAATAACGAATTTAAATTATAAGAAAGGCACAGTCAACAACAAATTTCTCGTTTCCTTAGTTGATGATTTACCGGACGCATTAGCAGGATCTACAGTTTTTTCAAAAATTGATTTACCTGCATGCAGGATAATCAAGTTCAAATGGAATCATCAACTTTCTCAAGATGCAACTTTGGGAGTTCTACTATAATTTGAAGAAATATCCTAGTTGCATTCTTGAGCGCAAGAATATTGTTCTGGGAAGACATTGTTATATTCTAAAATTTTGGAAATTTGATTAATACTATTGTTGGATTGTTAAGATTTAATTAGTAAAAAATGAAATTTAATTAGTTAGAATTTAATTAGTTGAGATTTAATTAGTAGTTTTTGTCATTTATTATTTATATTTAGTTTGAATTTAATTAGCAGTTTCTATCACTTTTTTCTATCATTTGTAATTTATAGTTTTCTATAAATAAGATTCAACTATATATGAAAAAAATATGTGTACCTTGTTTCCTTAAAAAAATATAATAAGTTAAATGCACACCTAATAAAATCTATATTTAATTATAATAAAAAAAATAATTAATATTCATGATTATGTTTTCTTTTTTAAAAATATAGTACTCAAATCTTGGTGGCAAATATTTATATAGTAAAAAAAATTACATATAAGGGTAGTATTTTCAAATGATTGAATTTTTTATAAATAGTGATAAGTTAGTATGATAATACTCTAATTTAAATATATAATTACGTAACAATTTCCTTTAAATTATCATTTATTTATTTATATTAGTATAATATGGTTATAAATAATTATTTTAGATTTAAATAAAATATTGTATTACATAAAAAAATCAAAATTATAATATATTACAAATCATATTTTTATTATTAAACTAACACTACTCTATTATAGTTAGGAGTGGCAAATAAGTATCCATTTTGACCTAACCCATCACTCACCTGTCAAAACCGGCCAAGAGATTGATTCGCTAAGGTTATATGGTCTTAAATTGGTAATTCGTCCCATCATAGAGTGCGTTGACAGACTGATGGGATGGTCTGCCACTTTTTAATTTTTCCTTTTTTGTGATTTTTGTGTTTTGGAAATTGATATCACTTTTTGGACAATAAAAATGTAAGAAAGAATAATAAAATTAAATCAAACTTTTATATTTTAATCAAATAAGGTTTAATATCTAACAAAATAAAGTAAATATCAACAATACTCTAATGAATCAAATGATATATAAAAAAGTTAATGTAAATAAAGTTGTATATAAAATACTGACCATACCAATTTTAATTTCAAAAGTATGAGATTTCTCTTTAAAAGTGACAAAGTTAAAGAAGGACGGATTGACAGAGTAGTTGAAGATTGATTTATTTTTCTTTCCCGTATAATTCATTCTTCTTCATGTCAACAAGTTTAATTACAAATAATTTTAACTCAATTCTTCAATAAGAAAATTTCTAGATCATTTAAGAAAGAACATTATTCTTTGATGGACTTTGTCAAACAACCATATTAAAGAACTAAGGACGAGGAGTTTGATAGTTTTTATCCTTGTTTCTAGTTGTAGGTTATACTGTAATTTTTATCAATATATTAATTTCTAGAAATGATTTTCAACTGCAATTAAAATTATAAAATCATGATTTGGTTAACTAGGCCAAACAAGTGTGAACAAAGTTAAAATGATTTACCAAACAACCAAATAATGTTTAAAAGGAGAACATAAATTAATGGAGTCAGATAACTACATCATCTTCTAACAATTAGGTTTTTAGCAGCTCATGACTTCACATTAACAAAAACTAAAAGAAAAACTATAAAAACTCGTACTACACAAATATTTTGATATGTCTAAGTGAATTAAGGTCTTCCTAGGATTAATAAGATTAATAGGGGTACTACTCTAGGGATACAATTTTCCAACCAATCAAGTTTAAAACAAAATCAAGCTAACAATACTATCCAATTCATGAAAAGCTAATATCAAGTTTCATTCAAGAATTTTATAAAAGTCAAAATTATCTAACAAAGAGTTCCATGAATAAAAATTTAAAATCTAAGATCAAAACCTATTCTAGATATAAATCTAATTTAGAATAAGATTTATGAGTAAAATTAAATATTTTAATCCATATCTATTTCTCCAAATTTGTTAGTTATCCATCTAACTTTTAGTTATTTTCCTCTCTTCCACTTCTTATTCTTGATATATTTTTCCTTTTTCTATCTTTCAAAAGAAAATTTGAATATCTCCCTTTAATTTCTCTTTTATGGCAAATATATTTGGTGTCTCATTTCCTTTGGTTATTTTAGTATAGATGGATAATTACTTTTAAAGTGAAATGTTATAAATGATTCTTGGTTGTCTTGATCGATATGACGAAACTACTACATATCTGGATAGTACACAACACTTGGTTTAATTACTTCTGATGCAAAGATTTTTTCATGTGAACATTGACTAAAATCTCATCGCCTAGCTCGCTCGACTCAAGGCTAGGAGGTTGTGTATCGTCCAAGTTATATCGGTTATATGACCGATATGATCTTAATCGGTTATTTTCCCGATGTGAGGTAATCGGAAAAGTGATTGTTATTATTTAAATTTGTTGTGATATTATTCTGAACATAAAAGTTATTGTTATTATTTAAATCTTTTGTGATATTATTCTGGTGAAAAAAGATAAATGAGAGGAGATCAACCAAAAAACTATATATACAGAGCATGACCCCCAAAAAGTAAGATAAGTATTATTCTATTCATACATATTACACTGATATATTGTATGCTCTTATTGACTTGATTGTCAGAGTATTGTCAACAGGTTGAGTCTCTCTCATGTTGTTGTGACCTCAACACATCTAGGAAGTTTTCAATTATAATGAAATTTCGAACACCATTATGAGGCAGGTCTTGCTTAAAAATTAATAATCCCTCTCGAATGCACACACAACACTCGACCGAGGAAACTCTTGCTTAAAAATTAACAATTATCCCCGAAAACACACACAATGCATTTCAAAAGACACGATTAAGGAAGTTTTGCCTAAAAAACGACAATTCCTCCCTATGCCCAAAAATTACTCCATTTCGACTAAGGAAGCTTTGCTCCAACGTGGCACTACAAAAAATTATTAAATAAAAATTAATTTAATTTTTTTTAATATATTGACTAAATTAAATACTATTTTAAAGACTAAAATATTATTCGTAACTAAAATGGTTTCTATTATGAATAAATTTATGAAATGATTTCTAAATTGGTATCTAAATTAGCTAGCTACTAATATTTTAAATTTTAAATTAGTCTCCAAAAAACTAATAGAGATTAACTTAGAATATAAAGTAGTAAGTAGTTAAAACCTTGGTAGCTAATTGTTAGATACCAATTTATAAACTATTTTATAAATTTTTATTAATAATAGAAACTACTTTAGATACCTATAATTTTTTTAGTTTATAAAATTGTCTCTAATTTAGTCAAGTAGTAACTAATTATTTTGGTCTTTACAATTAATTTTTATTTAATGATTTTCATCTGGTAATAATAATAACTTTTTCTTATCATTTTTGTTTATTATTATTATCATATTTTTTTTTGTCTTATTTATCTTTCTTTTTCAAATTTTGCAAGAGTTTTAGAAATCTAATAATAAGTTATCTTGAATAAAATGAAAGGATCATTAGACAATATATAAGAAATAAGATTTTTCATAACTTTTTGATATCAAATAATTTAACAAATGAGTGATGATATGTTGATAATTTTGTACCAAATTATAATTAAAAAAAGAAATAATATTTTATTAAAATAGAGTAATTTTAGAATTATATTGATGAAATCATATTTGTAAACTGAAGTTTTCTAATATGTAATTTTGAAAGTAAAATTTATCTTTAACAATAGATAGAAGAAGTTGGTGATGGATACACAACAAAAAAATGTTAGAAGCCCATTTGTTTGAGTATATATATATTGAGCATAGTGAGATATAAGGTTTGAGTGGGTGGTGAGAAACCACGTATATGCTTCTGTTGAAAGGGAATTGTTCAGAGAAGGAAATAAAGATAGCTTGTAGAACGTATTCAGATTTTGTAGATTACCAGAAAACAAGGAAGCACAGCTCTAGGGTTTAAAACAATGAGTTCTTCAATCTCTGAGTGGTCTCTCATTTTCTTTACCAAAGAATCAAACCCTGGATCAGACATTTCCTTAATCTCTTGTAGAGGATTATGGATTCTCCCAGCAATTACTCTGCACAGGATTACACATTTTCTGAGGGCAGATTTGTTGTTGGATGAAGAAATTGAATGAATGGCTTTTCCACTGGTAGAAGTGGTGCAAACCCCAAGTGCACCATGAAATGATTGTTGGTTGGAGGAAAAACCATGCTTCAGAATTTGACACACTCCACATTGGTCTAAAGTGCAAAGGGTAGAAGAAGAATGATTTGAAGCAATGGAACATGCTACTGTTGTGCCATGAAATCTCAATACCTCATTTCCATCAACAATGCATCTCGGGTGCTCCTTTTCTACCCTTTCTGCTTTCACCCTTACCATTTCCCTACATTCCTCATACCGTGCAAACGTTTCTTTCTTGCTTTGGACTCTCAGAACACATTCAATTTGTTCTTCTTTATTTTCCATAAAGTTACCTTCACATATTTGTTCGATGATCTTGCTAGAGGAATCTTCTCTCTCAAGTTGGATCACTGAAAGAATTCCATGTTAAACTTTAGTATATATATACTTCTTTGCAGACAAATTATTATATTTGCAAGGGTACTCATACTTTCACATCTATCAGAATTTATACGACTATCTTAATTACAATAACTTTTATTAATATTTAATTTAATAATTTAATTTAATATTTTATTAATACACAGAGTTGGTAAATGGAATTAAGAAAAAATGTGGATTTTCAAAATAATTTTTGTTATTTATAATTTAATGTTGCAGAGTCTTTTGTACTTACAAGGAAAAGGATACGTAAAGATAAGCGAGAAATATGAGGAAATTATAAATATATTGAAATGATAAATTAAACAATATTATAAAAGATTGCTATATAAATAGAAAAAATAAGTTTATCATGTGAATTAAAAAAAATTAAAATATTAGTTTTTCACAATTTATTGAGTAAATAATTATAACTTATTGACTGTTAAAAAAAATTCAAATTAAATTCTTAGAGTTTTGTCAACAAATTTTAACGCACATATTTCCATAAGCAACATATAAAATAATAAATTAATAAAATCTTCATAATCATTTTTTATAAATAAAATCACTAAAAACAATTCAATTAAAATTTTCATAACAATGCCAAAACATGCCACTTGGGACTTTTTTTAGCTCAATATGTTAACTCGTTAAAAGCAGCTGGGGTTGACATGGTAAGGTTGTATGGACTGAAATTGATAATTCGCTCGATCACTTTTTAACTTTTTTATTTATTTTGGATCTATTTATTTAGTTGTAGTCATTGATACAACTTTTTCGATAATAAAAATGCAAGAAAGAACAATAAAATGAAATCAAACTTTAATATTCTAATTAAAAAAATGTTACCAATCCTTCAACGAATCAAATGATATATAAAAAATTAATGTAAATAAAGTTTTATATAAAACATTATCACCAACAATTTTAATTCCAAAATCATAAGATTTCTCTCTGAAAGTGTTAAAAATAAAAAAAAGGGCAAGTTAGGGGTTCAAAAGTTTGATTCACTCCGCCTAAATGAGACGAGCTAGTGGATCGGTTTGTCAAGTCCAACCTACTTTGTCGTCCCTATACACACTTAAAAAATCAAATTTAATTCCAAACTTAATTTCTTTTGTAATTAAATAAAAAAATAAACAAGTAATTAACTAGTAAAATCTAAATATTCGAAAATAATTTTACTCATTTGCAATTTTAATAGTTTACAAAAATTTGGTGCTCTTTCATCTTTAGTGGTGTTGGTACAACATAATGAGTTATGGAAAAAAAAAACTCAGCAGAAACACACACAATGAAAAATCTAAAAGAAAACAAAATATACTATTACAGATAGAAATTACGACAAATCTAGAACTGGTCAAATCCATGTTTAAATGAAGGAGAAGCCTTTTACTTTGGTGAACCATAATTTCCTTTTTCACCCAAAACTAAGAAACCTAAACCGGATACATTCTCACGAGTTCAAAACCCTATGTAAAGTCCCAAAAATCACATGAATATCTCCAAATGTTCCAAATATTCACACATAAAACTATATTATTAAATCGTCAAACTAGTGTAATATATTTATAAACACTTCAAACTCATTAATTTTCCTAGAAAAAGTAGTGATCTTACCTGAATGTAGATGGGCATTTTCTTGTTGTTCAACAGTGTGACTAGATTTGATTTTGTCTTCACGTTGACGATGACGTGTTGATATTGGGGGATGATGATTAGAATCTTTGACCACCTTTTTCTTTGAGAAAACATGACATTCATCACAATCAACACAAAGTGTTTTTGATGAAAGTATTGTTGCAGAAGGAGGCTCTTCTATACCATTCCCATCTTCATGGCCTTGAGAACTAGGACAACATGGACAAATCTTAATCTCACCACTTGATCTATCAAAGAAAATTTCATGGCTAACTTGGTTTTCTGACTGTCTCTTATTTCTCTCATCTCTCACACTCTTAGAATGTCTCTTTCTCTCATCTCTTCTACTTTCCTGCGGATCATGAACTTCTGATGAATGAGATTTGCAATGAAGTGATTTCTTCAGAACATGCCAAACCTCTGACATTCTCTTGATGTCTTCTTTCTCACATGTGAAACATTCATTACCTATATGTTTTTATCCTTTCCAACTGCTAAGGTAAGTGAAAACGAATCATTAATTTTTTGTGTGAATCACATAATATCAACCCGATTGTTTTCTTTGTTTGGAGCATTCACAAATGGGAGGAAATTCATTGAGTGCAAATTTTGTTAACAGTGCCAGCTTCCTATTTAGAAAAACACAAATAGTTGTAACCTTCATTTATTTATTATTTAAACTGTAGAGATTTTCCTTTATTTGAAACAAATTATTTCTATATAATCATAAAATGAAATATTTGTTTTGGTTACACCATAAAAAGGAATATGGGTTCTTGAAAAAAAATAATTAAAAGTAATAAACTGATTTTACTTTTGTTATGCAATTATTGTGGAGAGAGAAAAAAATAAAAAAAGAATCATTCTTATGGACAGTTTATTAAGAAGAAAAAAGAAACCTTATAAGGTCTTTAAACTCAAACCCACTTGTGCTACTTTGTCACCCTACTTCTAAGCTGTGAAAGAGAGAAATTTCTTACTTCCAGGTTTTTTAATATTTTATTTATGAATTTTAAATTAATGATTCAAAATAGGTATGTAACAACGTAACTTTTCTTAAAAACAAAAACAGAAGCCGGACTCCTTCACAGTGCCATTTCCTTCTTTCACTCTCTCTCTTCATATTCTCTTTTTTCCCTCTCTCTTAATTTTCTCTTCCGATCTTCATCTATTTTAGAATCTGATCGGATTACGTTGTAGCTGGCAAGTTAAGGAACACGTCATCAATCTTGGTGGGGTCAGTTGAGAAGTTTAATCCTCTCAACTTATTCTATTATATACTGAATTTTTATTCTATTTGGATAATTTGCATTAGGCCCGTAAATCTTGAAGTTTATCCTGTGAGAAATAAAATTCTAAAAGTTGCTTGGAAAGCAAGCAATTGAGGTAAGAGAAGCTAAATTTAATTTTTAATAACACCCTAGGATAGAAGATCTGAATGCGGAAGGGAAGTGATCCCAATATTCAATTTTTTCTTGCAGGAATGTTGTGTATTTATATATTAGATTGTTTTTTTATATTATTTAAATTTGTAAAAATATTATATTTTGATGGTTTAATATTTAAATGTTGTTTTTCTTATGTTAATTACGTTTTTGAATGTTGTAGATCGTGTTTGCAATGATATTGTATGATGAAATGGTATGGAATTGAATTCATACATTTGGGATAATATATGGACTGATGTTTGTTGTGTATTAAGTATTAATGCCTATGTAGTAACAGAGATCTCCGAGCTTCATTGATGATCTAAGTCACATAGACTAAGATATCAGGTGGTGAGAAGCTGATAGGGGAGTTCATGCGCACTGTGAGAAGCTGATGGGGGAGTTCATGCACGGTTTGGGTTGTATTGAACTTATCCTGATCCTTTCTATTGGATTCGCTGGTCATCTTTGGATCAGGTGTTAGTCTCTGGTAGGACTTACTTAATACGGGTCTTCCGGAAGACATTGTTTGTTGAATATTCTGAATGTGTAGATCCATGTGAGATCCATGTGATTGTTTTATTGTTGAGATTTGAAGAAGATTGAATAATTTGAGAAATTGACCATGTAACTTGGTTTTCTCTTTTGATTTAATTGTGTATATTATAAAATTCTATTTTCAATAGCTTACCCTTGCTTTTCTTATTTTGTTTGAACTGCGATGACTGTACTACGTAAACGAGCAGGTGTTTGAGGATCTGAAGAGCTTTAGGGTGTTGATTTTGAAACTTATATTGTAAATATTTGTATTTTTATATGTCCTAATCATATATTAGGAATGTTTTGAAAAACTTTATGCTTGTATAGAAATATGTAGAACTTGTATGGTACTAGTTAGATGTTATTTTCTAGAGTGTTAGAGGTCCACCTCCAAAAAAAATTCATCATAAGTTTTTTTTTATCAAGAATAGAAGAAATAAAATTAAGTATTACCAATGTGATTCATATGTATTATTTATAGATTTTTTTAACCCTCTAATAATAAGGACAAATAACCACGCATATATTCAATTATAATTAAATACTTAATTAAAAATAACCAACAAATATATTCGCATATATTAATCCAAATAAGTTCAAGACTACATCATGTTGGTAACTACAGAATTTGATAAAAAATAAAAATAAAAAAACGGTTATAGAGAACTTATTTTTTACTATTACAGTATCAAAGAAACTTTATAATTTTTGTGTTCTAGAACTCGCAAATTATCACGGTGTAAAACACCATCAAATCCCTTGTTTTTACATATTTTTTAAAAACATATATTTACTCTTTTACTTTCTTTGTAATCTTTAATTATATTCTTTATTTTTCATGTCTCTTTCTAATTTGTTTTTAATTACATCTTAAAGATAAGTTTGCATACATACTAGCTAGTTAATCTAAATAACTTATAAACTTAGGTTAGTAAATTAAAAAAATAAATTATTCTTAATTCATGAAAAAAAATGCAAAAAATAGATGAAGGAATGAAGAAATAATAAAAAATTAGAAAAACTTAATCAAATTTTACTATTACTTCAATGAAAAAAAATTACGACTGATTAAAAATTATTATGAAATTTTCTACAAATTTTATTTTGGATTTGACTTGCCGGAATATTACTTTGTTGAATATCTTATAGAAAATTTCGTTGAAACTTATACATTTTTCATAAGAAAATTCGCTAAAATTTCTGAAAATTTTAACTTTGTAAAAAATATTTATCCTTCAACATATCACTGTGAATTTTTATCGATAATTTTTTACCTGGGAATTTTATATATAATAATCTACAGAAAAAATTAGCTGAAAATAAAATAAATTCTAGAAGTGTTAATTACATTAGCTAATACAACTTTATGCCTGTGTGACATCCAAATATACACAGAATTACTCAAGATGAAAATGATTAGTAAAATAATAACAAATACTTGTTATTATGTCTTTCTAAAGTCTAAAAATAAATATTGCTCACTGATTTAAATGTAGGAATTCATTCTGCATATTTCACACAATTTAATTACAATAATCATTGTACCAAAATTCTCCAAACGAACAAATAAAAAAAATCTAAATACAAAATTATTGTGGTAACTCTTTTAAGCAAGAAGAGCCAAAAAAAAAGAAGAAAAAACTAAAATCAGAAGAGACTATACTATAATAAAAAACATATATGTTTGAATGAATGGGACCTACTTCCTCCTGTGCATATAGTTTAAAAACTGAGGTTGAAGCATATTTGAATCATCATAGCCATTAGGGTCAAATCCCCGTGGTGGACCTGGTCGATTTGACAGGGTCTGGAATGTTGCATCGAACTGCAATTGAGAAGGAAGAGTTTGCAAAGCACCATTATTATATGCCTGCATTGTTTGCATATTTCCATTGTAATAACATGATGATGAGGAGTTTTGGTTTTTGTCTGATCCATTCTCCTGTTGTGTACCCATTTTGTGATCATCACTTGCACCAACTTGATTACCCCAATCCACAGTTCCATTTTTTTCCATCAATTGCCTAAAGTTTTGGCCCAGTTGAAACAAAGAAGGTACATTTTGGCTTAGATGAAATGGATAAAATGGTACTTGGCTGTTATCATTAGGAGGGAAAATCTGTGTCTGCGACATGTTCTGCATGAAATTGAGGTGACTACCTAAATTTGGGGCCATGTAGGGAACACCTGCTTCATCTTTGACTAATTCTACTATTGCTTTCCCGTTTGAATCTTGCTTCAACATATTCATCCTTTGAGTACAAACATCAAGCTTAGAATCCAGAATGCTAACAAACATCCTCAACTGTTCCTCTCCAAGAGCATCGTAAGAGTCATCCCAGGTTGGGTACATGAGCTGGATCTTCCCTTTCTGCACTTTGGAAATATCACCTTCAATCCTTTTCATCCTTTCACTGAAATACTCTTCCACATCATACACCTTCGGACGCCTATCACTGGTGGTGTTCAGATATTTCTCAATCACACATTTTAACTTTCTTGGATCTTGTGGCCATATTTCAGGTTCATCAAGAAACTTTGATGCAAAGATAATTACACCAACATCCACCGAACAAAGAGTCGAAAACTCGTAAACTTTCTTCATCAATCCGTTCTTTCTCTTTTGAAATGTTGTCTTTCGAGCCTTCTCTTTTTCAATCAGATCCATAGGTATCCTTCCACGCCCCATTTTCTGCTACATACAATAAAGATTGCAAACCTTCAGTTCTACACAAAACTTATATACCCGAATAGTAATATACAATAAGATTCTGCAACAACAGAATTGTTTAACTTCAAAACTGTTTCTTTGCATCAAGAATTTCAAAGGTGTTAATCGTTTCAGATGACAGTGTTGAGTTGAAGATATAAAACAAAACAAGAACGATCCAATAAAACCAAAGTTTTCATACACATGCATAAAACATAAATAAATAACATTAACATTTAATGATTCAAAAAAATTACTATTTCGTTAACATATAAATGTTCATACCTCTTTGATCTTCCTTTTCCGTTTGTGCGTAATCGTTTTCCTTTTGACAAAAGTCTGATTTGTATTATCTCTTGAGCTTTTGTGGTTTTCTTCAGTTCATACACATATATAGCATGAGAGCACAATGAGGGCTGTCCAAATCTGTGATTATATAATATTCGAGATTTTAATTTCCTTTTTAATCATTCATTTTTTTTATCGCTTTTGATTACTGTTAGATTATCCCTAATTAATTCCAAAAATCTAAACCATTATATTGCAGAATCCGGACATTAAATACATTTTTATTATTTTCTTTATAAAAAATTAAATACATTTCATGACTTAAATCTTTTAAACTTAATTCATGGTTTCTTTATCTGGTAAGTAAAATATTTAGAATGATTCTAATCATTGACATTGGCTAATAAATATATTAACAAAGTGAATTTTGAGAAATAATATTGATGAAAACTTTTATTACTTCACAAAATCATCTTTATATGTGAGATAACAAATTGTCCTCGTGTATCATTAAATATCTTTCAATTCAATCATATTTTTTCAAAATTCACCATTATTTCTTTCAATTCAATTATATATTATTTTAATTAAAACAAAATCAATATAAAAATATACTTTTCAAAATATACTAAAAAATTTAAATTATTTTATATCTTTATTATTGTTATTAATTTTAACAATTTTTTACATAAATTATCATAATAATATTAAATTATAATTTAATGAGTGGATCAACAAAAATTATTTTCAAAACAAAGTTATAAACAATATAATATTTGATAAAAAATACATAAATGTAAATATATGTATATGTGTATATATGTATATATATATATATATATATTGTTAATTTCTTATACTTTCAAAAAATTATCAATAAAAAATTTAGTTAGTATCATTTAGAAATGAATTTATTTATTGTTAGGAAAAATGAGGCGACAATTGAATTTTCATACTTTTAACTATAAATATAAAATATATTATTTTAATTCAGTCGACGTAGAGAAATTAAATTACATAAAAAATAGATTTAATAAGAAAAGTATTTTTAACTAAGTAAGTAGGTGTATTTGGTTATATGAATTTTAAAATATCTTTTATAAAAATTATACTATTCAATTAAGCTTTTACTTAGATTTAGGATCTAATGTTGTTTTTTTAGACTATACAAAAAAAATACCGTGTGGTTAAAGATAATTAGATTTTTTTTTAAAACAACAAAATACGTTTATATTTGATTAAGATGTCTTTCTTTGTAAAATAATTCCTTATAATCAAGATCACAATAGGTTGGATTTCATTATATATCATTCTTGTCTTTCGAATAAAAATTTATATCAATCTTTCCTTTTTGGTATAAAATTTGTAGGTATTGTTTGATTATATCATTCTTTTCTTTCAAATAAAATTATATCAATTTTTTGGTATAATTTTTCTGTCTTAGATTTATTTTTTTAGTGATAAACATGTTTTTATTTATACCATCCTCCATTTAAATATTTATTCAATACTTTTCTACAATTATTTAAAATTAAATAAAAATATTATTGAGAATAACATGTGATTTTCTTCATAGTGTTAAATGAATATAAAATAATTATAATAATAGTATAAATTTTAAAATAAAGTATCAATTAAATTGAGAAAGACTTCATAATTTAAAACAATAACAGAATGAAGAAATAGAAATATTTTTTTAATGGAATGTGTGTGCTGATAAGCTAGCTAATTTAAGTATATGTTGATAAGCTAGCTAATTTAAGTATATGTCGTTTTTGTTAACATATGGGTTTTGGTCTAATCCTCCCGTATTTTTGTATTTTTTTTATTTAATAATATTTTTTTCATGTGATGGTAAATGATTGTTGTTACTTGAGGTGTCAGCCTAAGTGAGATCTTAAGTTGCATAGTGATGCCTAACCTGAAAGCTTTTATTTTTAAAAAAAAAGTTAACTAATTTAAGATTTATTCATAAAGAATTATTTAATTGGTATAATAGGCTTCCATCTAGTTTGTTCTTATAATTATTTATGAATAGGTATAGTTTACTTATGTATCGTTTTTGTAAATATACAAGTTTTGGTCTAGTTTCATAATATTTTTTTTGTATTTTTTTTTAGTAATACTTTTTTCATGTGATATATGATGACAGATGATTCTTGTTAAGTACCTGAGATGTCAAATTGCATAAAAATATCTTACATAAAAACTTGTATAAAAAAATATATATAAATATTCATATTTATAAATAGATAAATTTAAAAAGTCGGTTATTATTTGTAGTAATATTTAATCAATTCAAATATTTTTTTCTGTCAATATCAAAACTGGTTTTGGATAATACTCTCAAATATAAGTTTATTCTTCTTCTTATTTATGCGAAATTTTAATTAAATTAATATATTTCATTTTCAATATTTTTATAGTAAAGATCATAGTTCTTAATGAGAAAACTTAATTATTTTTCTTTCAACGAATCTTGTTTTTTTTTTTTTTTTTTTTTTTTTTTTTTTTTTTTTTTTTTTTTTATTTTTTTTAAAATAAAATAAAAAACCTTTTTTGTTTTCACAATTACCAAAAAACTTTTTTATTATCTTTTTTTTTTATATGCTAATAAAAAAAACACCGTTT